>ERZ1292625.2947-Hain-H41-01um-R1-2947-length-14625-cov-20_pt1 | contig 14625 bp, 26 predicted proteins | sample MGYA00564400_ERZ1292625 | MGnify/ENA primary metagenome ERZ1292625 (study PRJEB36523, sample SAMEA6512639) | groundwater metagenome | collected 2019-01-08 | study: AquaDiva: Metagenomics assemblies of 32 groundwater samples | reverse complement strand
GAGCTTCACGAACTTGTTTCGGAGAGTTGATGTTAATCTCACGACCTATCCTTTCCTTACATTGTCTATTAAACGACTCTTCAATGCTCTCAAGATCCCTGTTGGCGTTATGTTTCATGGTTTCGAGCATATCTTGATCTAATCTAAATCCCCTTGTTTGCGCCTGGTGAGCAATATGCACTTGGGGCATGATAAAATCTCTGAAGTTAGAAAACATCCCACGAGATTTTAGAGCTTTCTCCATGTTGTCTTTAGCCATAAAAGTACCTGTTGTATCTTTGCAGTTTGCGACCAACCCCCATGTGGTCATAAAATTTGAATTGTCTTTAATAGTTAAGCAATATGAACTTCTTTTTGTTCCACCTTTTTTACTAGTATAATTATGATTAATTTCGGTAATTTTACATGGAATAAAATTATTTTCTTCTTTGTGATAGGGTATTGAGTTTTCATCAAAGTCTGGAGCATCGTGAGATAATTTATATCTCATTGATGGAATAATGAATTTACCAATCTCTTCGCAAAGAGTCTTACTTGCTTCAATAGAAAATGATAACGAACCCTGCTTTGTTACAGAGACATGCCCATAACGTTTAGAAAAACTAGCTGCCATATCATCTTGGTCTTCTTTACAAAAGCCCTGTGTCGCAATCATCATTGAATATTTCTTGCCTCTTTTTGCTTTATAACCATCATCCATTATTAACAATGCCATTCCAAGATGAGAAATCATTTCTAAATATTTCGCTCTCTTTTTTCCTTTAAAAATCATTCTATCTGCTAGATTTTTTATTTGCATTGAACATGGAATGTACAGCGAATAAATGGGTTTTTTATTCTTAAAATCTCCATCTCCAGTTTTGATATGTGGGCCAGTCACCACTCCACCGAAAATTCTTTGTTTCATTAAAATCAACTCTTTATTAATTTGACCGCACTGCACATAAGCAGATGTTTTGTTTTTATTATATCCAAAGCTAGAATCTCCAAGAATGGTACCAAGCAAGTTTTTAACACAGAGTCTGTGTTGTTTTATCATTACATTTTGTCCAACTCTTAAATCTTTAGCCTCAATCCACCCCTCTTGAGTGTATACTTTATGATCTGGAGTTAAAACCATACCCCTACCCTTAATTGGAGCATTGGTCTTTACTTGAACCCATTTTATTTTTTCTTTATGTCTCTTTTTAAGAAACTTAATAACTGGCTTCCACTCTAATTTTCGACTTTTTTCATTAAATGATAACACATTAACTTTCATCTTTTTATTAACTATATGATCAATAGGTATGTTGCCTTTATCGGTAATAACAGGAGTCCCCTGCATTAAACAGTTGTACTCAAGATGATTCCTCCAATTGCTGATATTGCTCCAATCCCCAAGACCGTCTTTCCAATATGGATAAGGTGTGTATAATCTTCCAACATTATCTAATCCCCTCTCTAAAGTAGGATGAAGGTATTTCATCGCTAGCATCGTATCAAAACTGACGTTATCCATCTCTATTCCATAAACAGAAGCCCACCACATCTCAAAAAGAGCATTCTGAGCTATCTTGCCTATGTTTTGTGATTCCCAAATCTGCCTATATAAATCCCACAACTTATGGAACTCGATAGGCTTCCACTTGTCGGGCCTAGATTCGATTGCAATGGCCTCTGTGGGGCTTACAGCGAACCCACAGCAGTTGACACCATGATAGTCGGTTTCGATGTCTGTAGACACTTCTGGAGCCTTTAAAACGACATCCTCCAAGTAACTGACGATCTCTGGGAAAGAAAGGTCAAGGCTTGTCTTTATATTTCTAACAGGGATGTTTAGGGAGGGAGTTAACATTTCCTGTTTTAGTTTTTTGGCTCCCCATCGAACATAAGCAATATCTGCATATGATTTCTGGATAGCCTCAGGGTGTAACAAACCCATGACCTTTCTGCCCCCAAATTCAGCGTATGATGTTAATAAACTTAAATGATACTTATTGATATTATCCATTCCAGTCAGGAACTTTAGAGCCTTACTTCCAAGTGGAACCAGAATGTTTGCTTTAGAATTTAATATTGTTTCTTTACAGTTTGGACCTAAGATTGTGATTGCATAATCAGATTTTAATATACCAGCACTAGACATTGAGTTCTCTATAATATCTCTTCGTTCTCCCTCTAATATCCTACCTGATGCTGTTTCCCTAGCTCTCATTATATCTGAGATAATGAGTATTTTTGAGTCAAGAGTACCTTCTAGCATTTTGTGATCCCCTCATGATGTAATAATTTAATTTTGAAATAAAAAAAGCCCCACCAGAATAGGATGGGGCCATGATCTAGCTAATAATTAGAATGGTTGAATCTGCTCAACTTTTTTAACTTCTGGAAACTTAGCTGGCTCACCATTATAAGGCTTACCCTCGGCTAGAGTGACCTGTAACTCAGCTCCATGCAATAATGCAAAATTGAATGCGCCCTCAAGCTCTTGACCAGTACAAGCCTTAACGAAAGCTTTAGTGATTCCAGTACCCTTACCTGAAAGCATGGTGTTGTGGTAAGCCTTCCAGTTATTGTACTTAGTTAATTCTCCCTCAGCTCCGAAGATTGTCAGAGTCCACTTAATGTATGGAGTTGATGGAATGCTCTTAGATTCCTTCTTTTCCATACCAGTAACTCTAGCTTTATAAACCCCAGGAGGCAAAACACCCTCTGCTAATTCAGTAGCTTCACTTAGATCAGGCGTTAGTAACCACATATCTGCGTCGTTAGTTTGATTGTTATTGTTCATCTGTTTTCTCCCGTTGTGTAAATGGACGTAATTGTCCTATTTAGTTTTTACTTTCGTTTTCTTCTGTAAATAATTCTCTCTTAACCTTATCCATAAAATGAGTTTTCATGTCTTCAGAAGACATATTGTCATATCCTTCAAATCTTAAAGCCATATCTCCACCACAAATGTTGTTTTCTATGTGGTGGCCTAAATTACTTAAGTTGGCATCTAGGTCATGCTCTAGCTGTGGATCATTCATGTCATTCCAATCAGAATTTCTGATTGCTGCTTGTGATCTGAAAACAATATCATAAGCCAACAATATACACCTATCTTCATTACTCAATCCCTTAGTGTGTATTGGGTATCTTAGTTTTGGATAACTCATTTTAAACTCCCACAATGTGGACATTTTTCTTTTTTAGTTTTTTCTAATTTAATTGGAAGCTTATTCGTGACATCCCAAATAAGAACATTCCGACCTGTTATTTGACAAACTCGCTCACCAGCTTCAGCAATAACTTGCATATTTTTTAATTCAGCAAATCGAGGCATATAACTTCTGTCTTGACGAAATGGATGCGATATCTTTCGACACAGTTCCATTTGCGTTAGAGGCCCATAATTGAATAGAGTTTCATAAACCTCAAAACGAAGGTCACTCAGTAACCCCTCATCTTTAATCTTATAATATGTCTCAATACTAGTTTCTCTTTTCATTATCGAACCCTAACAATCTCAGCATAATTAGCTGGAATTTCTATTGGCATATTACGTCTCTGAGTCCGACAGAATGTAGTCTTGCCATCAGCTTGAGTTTGCCAAACTCTCTCGCCCTTTTGATTAATCTTAGCAAAATAAACCTCTTCGAAATAAATTCCCAATTTAGCTTTAAGCTGACCAGGCATAAGGATCTCATTAGTTCTTAAACCAGTAGCCTCATCCTGTTCCATTTGTGTATGACCTACAAATAACACGTTACACTCCAGGGCCAATAATCTACCGATGATTTGTTTAAAGTGTGTTGCGAACAATCCATAATCAGATTGTGAGTTCTGATCAACATTTGGCCTCTTAACTCCAGTCTGACTAACATATCTATAATCCTCCAGTAATGAGTCTGATAATGTTGTTATCGTATCTAAAATTAATGTATCGAATGGTAATTTTTGTTTTGCATCGTGCATTTTAAAATACACCGCCATATCCTCTTGGAATTGGGCAATTCTTGGTTTTCCTGTGGCTGGTTTGATTGACATCTTCCCATATTGCTTAACCTCTATAGACTCAAGCATAACCTTATCTTGAGAATAGAAGTTGGCAGCACTTGAAATCTTATTATCAAAGTCCAGCCATAGTTTTTTACCTGGGAATGTCGCAGCTGCAACAGTCTTCCCAGCTCCAGATGGACCAAGCAATAAAACCTTCGCATGGCTTGGCCCTTGTGTTAATTCAGATAACTTAATACTCATTTAATTCTCCTTCTAGTTTTTGTTTTATCTCATATTCTTTTAATCTTATTGATAAGTTTATTATGTTAGTTAAAATCTTAATACACTTAGTACAAGTCATTCTCTCAATGTGTGCTGAATACCTATAATCATATTTCTTAGTTCCACATAATGGAATACATTTATCTTTCTCACCCTCTGCGTGAATTTTAGATTCATCATATGTTGATTCTTTTTTAATCATTTAATTATTTCCTCAATTTTAGCTATCATTAAAGCTGCAAGCTCTGGCTCTTTTCTAAACGAATCTCTGAAATATAAATTAATGGCATCTCTCCATCTTAAATTCATTCCACAATACCATTTAATAAGTGATTGATCTGGGTGGACCATGAGCATACAAAAAAGCTGAGTTAACTCATCAAGCGGTTTGACCTTGGCTGAAAATATTAAATCCATTTTAAACCACAGAGTTTGATACCAATAAGGTTTTAAACCTTTACATATTCTCTCGTGGCCTCTAATAGCTGGACTCATAAAATCTTTGCCATCAACTTTATTTAGATTTACTAGCGTATAAAATCTATTTAATTTTAAAACTACTGCAAGACAAACAAACTGATCACGGCTAAATGTATATTTTGAATTATAGCAGCGCTGATATTTATCAAGCATTGTTGTATCTTTAAAATAATTGAACACTCTGAATTCTTGGCCCGTGAATAAAGCGGCCATTGCAGCAGCGACTGGTGAATCTTCTGCATCGTCAACTCCATTAAATTTAATTTGTTTAAACTCATCATAAATCATAAAGCCTTCACTTTCACAACATCGCCTTCAATTTTAACAATTAAATTATCTGAATTACTTACTGGAATCCCATTTATTATTGTTACAGAGTCTGGAACTGTTCCTGATAAGACTAAAATTGCAATAATGTATTTCAATTTAAAGCTCCCTCTCTTGTGTTGTTATGTACCCAATGCTCAATTCCTTTTTCATCTTTGTAACTCAAAACTGGATTGCAATAACACAATTTAGATTCAAGATGGGTAAAGTCATCAGGCATCATGTGTACATTGCCATCTGATTGAAAAGCATTAAATATGCTCGCAATTAATGATCCCAATTCTTGATAACTAAAATTATGATTAGTTCTGAGCGCCCAGCAATGAATTGCTTTCTCTATTTCTTCTGGTTTCATAATCCCTCGTTTTTGTTACTAATCGTTACTAATTGCTACTATTAACTATGGTTTGAAAAATCTATTGCCAGACTTTGGAGCCACGATTTGACCCCTTCTAAGAGCTTTCGAAACCGTCTGTTGTTTTAATCCTAGTAATTTTGCAGCCCTGTACTGAGAGACGCCTTGATTAAGGAGAGTTTTTATCTTGATCAAAACATCCTCAGTTATTTTTGTATGAGGCAACTGGTCTCCTCTTTTGATTAAACCATTCGCTACGGCATGATTATGATTTTCTTCATTTGTAACCCACTCTAAATTCTCAACTCTATTGTCTGTTTTTATTCCGTTCTTATGATTTACTTGTGGTTTGCTCTCTGGGTTTTCTATAAAAGTTAAAGCGATAAGCCTGTGGACTTGAAAAACCTTACACTTAATTGAAACTCTGTTGTAACCCCTTGAAGAAAGCTTTTTTCCAACAATCTCTCTGCCCTTTAGCGGCTGATAAGTATCGGTTCCTTTATGAACCCTAAAGCAGATAAAATCTTTTCTGTAAATACTTCCGTCAGATGTGCAATAGTGTGTTTTTTCATAACCAATTAGGTCTTTTTTAACTATGGAATAAACCATATTTTGCCGCCTTTTTTATATGATGAGAATGGCACACTTTGTAGGTGCAGCCAACTCAAAGTCACTGACAAGCTTTCATAAAATAATCCAATATCTTCTAGAATTTTTTCATTGTTTCTTACCCAGTCGTGAAGATGTTTAATATCATCTTCAATCGGCACAAGGTCACACGCAAGTCCAACTAAGTGAAGTGACTTCATCGGGATTTTAGTCTTATCAGTAATTCCTTTGGCAGCGTATATAGCTAAATGATGCTCTAGAGTTCTAAGCCCTGAAGTTACAGTCATTGGCTTGTTGTAAGCTTCACGAATCAAATTAACTCTGTCTAGCAATACAGATAGATTGTATTGAATTTTATTATCTAAATCTTCAAACACAGCATCTTTTATTAATTCTTTCATTGTTATCATTTGGAGTCCTCCTGTGTGTTTAAAATGTCTGAAATTTCCAAATCCATAATTTTAATTTCTTTTTCTATAGCGTACTTATCATTGTCCATTATATCGCACGAGCCAACCCATGAATTTCTCTGCTCTTTACATTTTTCTAAAGCTTTACTAAGACTTTTATTTTGTTCCATCACATCTAACTGAACAGAGAATAGGCTCTTCAGCTTATTATTATTATAATTAAGTTCATTTATTTTTACATGCAAATCAATATTGTGATCTACAATTTTGTCATGATATTGAAGCTTTTCTTCGAGGACTTTGAGTTTTGATTCAAGATTTGGTATGATAATATTGTATGCTTCTTTAACTTTATCAGCGAAGTGCTCAACATGCTCTTTAGAATCTACTAACTCAGTTTCAAGTTTATCAATTTCAGAGTGCAATTCTAAGTTAGTCGCACATAGATTCTTATTCACATTTGTCATCGTTTCGAGTTTATCTTCGAGTTCTTTAATTGTTGATTCAGCTGCCGCTAATTGCTCACCTAGAATTTTATCTTTCCATTCTAGTTTTTTTACCTCTGAATACTCAATGACGTGGACTTCTTCTTTTGGCCCGACGAACCAATTATAAGGCCCATAGTTTGCGTGTAGTTCTTCGCCTTTTCTTTTCAATACCCATTGTCGGGATCTTTTATTCTCGGTCATAATATCACCATTTCTTCATCTCGCATTGATTTTGCTTTTTCCCACCATATAGAAAGAGCCTTTTTTGTAATCTTATTAATTGCTACACAAACAACTAAATTTCGTCTAGTTTGAGCGAAATGCACCTGTCCAGACGAATCGCTTTTATCCCAATAACACTTAACAGGAATGTTTGAATCATCCCCAAAAACCCATTCACTGAAAAAATCTTCATAATTATCAAACGTCATACCCCACCCCCTCCGCCGCAGGATTTTAGGGCTTCATCGGCCTTGGCTCCACCATCATCAAGAATATCATTCGTTTCTCCACCATTTACTAATCGGCTCCATTTCCATGACTTCTTTTTTCTGTAAAACTCCAGCGCCTCTTTTAAAATCTTGTTCTGGCGGGTTAGTTCGTCGTAATCGGATTTTAAGACTAATTTAAGGGGCATTAAAACTTCTGATTTATTTTTATCATCCAAATTGTAATCTATAAACAGCGTGTGCTTTGCAGACACATCTAAGCCTAGCCCAAAACCTGAGATCGTCTTTTCATAGATTGTTTGATAAACCTTAACCTCACTCATAAATTCTCCAATGTTTTTTCATCATATTGCTCACAGGATTTAAGAGCTTTAGTTAGCTGATTAGATTTATCGTGCAATAACATGGCTATTGCTGGTTGATTTTCTAAGGCGTGATAATTAGCTTGTCCGAAGATTACGTCTCTTGCATCAGTCAATGCCTCAGTGAGTTTGGCGATTTTAGCGTTTAACGGTTGAACGTGCTCAAACATCATCTGAGATAAGCTGTATCTCATGTTGGCGTCTACACCTAAAGCTCTATGAAAGTAGTTCTGATAATCGGCTTCATTGTTTTGTTTCTGATTCATCCATACGCCTTGCCATTCTTCGACAACTTCATGAAGTGAGTTTTGAGTTACGTTTGAACACTTACTCACTTCCTCAAATTTATTATTAACTGGTAGCCAGCTATAACTACACTTTTGACAGTGCCTTGTTGATTTAAAATCTCTCGCAATAGATACATTATCGCTTTTACAATTTGGGCAGAATATACTTGTATTTTCACTCATAACCCACCCACCATTAAAGTCATAAAATATAAACTCATGATTAACTCTGAAATTCCGATTGCTAGGGATATTGTTTGCATCTTTTATCCTTTCTTAACTAACGATTACAAATATAGTTGCGTAGATTATTATTGCTACTGCTATGGATCTTGCTTGGTCGGGGGTTAGCTTGTTGTTTATTAAATCATCTAGGTAATTCATTTTATATTGCCCTCTCTTGTACAGATATAAATACAAGAAATCTCGTAGCACTCGATTAATTCACACCGTTCCTGCTTTATTTCTACATGTTGTTTTGATGCACAACCGATTAAGAACATTGATAACAATAGTATTGTTTTCATCTTATTAACTCCTTAATTTCGGATTAACTTCTAACAAGCTCTTTACTCGATCATATATTTTAGTTAAATCACTAGAGACACTCATTATTTAATTCCATAATTATTACTTAAAATTGCGTTTCTTAACTTTAATGGTGCTGAACATACTTCGTGATACTGGCACGATCCATAATTTGAGCATGAATTGGTATTCATTGGGAAGTTTCCAGAATTGTTTGCTTTTAGCAATCTATCAACAATCTCAATGATTGCCATTTTTAATTCGTTAAAGTCTTCCTCTGTTCTTTCCGTTTGTTGTCGTGCGAACTCAGCTTTAGTTTTAGCAACTTGAATCCCATTAACCATAAAATAATTGGTATCAATTCCTAAACACTCTCTAGCTGCCCATACGTAACCAGTATATTGATGGCTTGGCTTAATCCTATTGTAGAATTGAGTCCCTAGTGTTGCGGTAGTCTTATGGTCACAAATTAAAACTTGTCCAGATATTGAGCTTTTAACAATCATATCTACTGTACCGAAAAAAACTATAACTTTTGCCGCATCTTCGTGCATGACAAACTCTACATCTTTTTCGATAAGTGGTTTTCCTGATGAATCTCTTAAAACCTCAAGTCCATCATCTGCATAGTGCTTAAAATATGACTTCAAGATCTTAATTCCGTTATTGATAGATCGCTTATCAGTATCTCCAAGCCATTTAAGAGGCTGGCAGGTCTTTACGAACTCGTTTATTGAGTCTAGGGCTGTTTCATAGGGCTGACTAGGCTCGATCAATGGTGAGGCTATTAGAGCGTTTGCAATATCACTCTCGATATCAGTCAATTGTCTAAGATTGGCTGGTAAACAATACCAATGCTCTAGAGCTTTATGAATGCCCTTACCAAATAAAGTGGCCTCAGCTTCGATATTGCTCTTATACCCGTTGATAAGCGCGTATTGAGCTTTTCTTAAACACTCATTGATTAATGAGAGTGATGAAAAGTTAATTTCTACTCTAGTGCGGCCATCATCCATTTTAGATAATTTGAGCATCCTTTTGGGTTTCTCTTGGATTACTGGTGCTTGGCTCAGGTTTGGTGTTATTATCATGTTTTCCATTTTTAGTTTTCTTCTTTCTAGTTTTTGGTTTGCTTGATTCTGGTCTCTTTATCGCGTGGTGCTTATGTAATTCTTTCGCGTATGACCATAATGATTCTGGAGTATGCTCTAAGAATTTTAGACCTAATAACTTCATAAGTCGTCTTCACCTAAGATTAATACTTGCTTAGGCCACTTAACCTGAGTCCCTGTTTTCTTAGACAACAAGATAGCTTCCCCTCTTGCTTCGCTAACATCCTCATGAAGTGTATTCGCGTAGTAAGCTTTCGCGTCTAGCAAGTGTTCATAGGTATCTATCAACAATATTAAGAACTTATTGAAATCACCTTTAATTTCTCGCTTTACAGTAACTCCAGGTCTCTTCCTGTAGTTAAGATGTTTATCAATTCGGTCAATTGTTGATTTATAAATGCGTCTTGGGATGTCGTCTTCTTTCGAATTGCGCTTACCCATTTGACTTTTCCTGTTCTACTGCACCCATATAATGCGCGAGTATGTCTATTTTCGCGTTATCTAGCATTGCTTTAATCGCGAGTAGGCTTAAGGGTACTTCCCCAGTGAAATTAACTGCCGTAGCTAGTTGTCCACCATTCATGTGAATTTTTGAATCAGATAAGTACATGAATATGTTAATGCTTCCAGCGTACTTCATGCCAGTAGGACATAAGTCTTTACCCATCCTATCAATAACGACGTTCATTTCTTGTCTAGCTGGTAGCTTTTTTCTCTCGAAATCAACATTAATACCCATATTTTTTTCGAGTTGTTTCTTTAGATTCTTTAAATCCTTTTTATGCTGGTTCAATTTGTACCTCTTTTTTAAAAGATTAGTCTTTTAGTTGTTTTTTGAATTCTTTTTGAGACTCTTTGAATAACTCTTGCTCTTGAAGCCAGTTTTGCATTTCTTCTAGTGACCAGTCACAGTCGCCAGCAAATACAAACCGTTGTCCGCTTGGAGTGTTTAGTACTTTGATATATCCGCGTGACTCAAGCTCTGAAGACATCGCACCAACATCCATCCCTAATGCTTTCGCGCGATAGGCTTGGCTTGATAAAACGAATCTAAATTGTAGTCCTGCTTTCCATTGCTCGAAGTGTTTACTAAGTCTTAATTGCGTTTCTTTCCCGATTTCATCTAGAGTCATAGTTTTCTCTGACTTGTCTTTATCTGTTTTTTTCATTTTGTAGTTTTCCTTTATTTCTTTTTTCTATTAATTCATTTTATTTGTTTATTTACAAACAATTTTAATTGCTATTATAAAACTCAATATCCTCAATTATTTCTTCACATAGCTTAAAATAAGCCCTACCATGCCTACAGTTATCAGATAAGTCATAGGCATTCCTAAAACTAGACATGTCTTCTGTTACCTCTACTAAGCTCTTAATATCGCGTAAGAACTTAGTCCTAGGCTCTAGGTCTTCTATATCTTGGTCTGTTGAATCACTTAAAGCATTTAGCCTAACTTGTATTTTGTTTAATACCTTCTCTTTTAATTCCATAGTTTTTATCTCCTCGTGTTTATATACGCGTATGGCATTTATATACGCGTAACAAGCCCATAGCTTAATTTAATTTACTAAGCTGCATAAAGAGACCTAAGAGTGTTTGTCGTTAAACCTTGAGCTTCTCTAAGCGTTAAATCGAATTCAGCTCTTAAAGCCTTAATGATCTTGTTGTATGTTTCTTGATCAATAAGTCCTGAAAACTCGATATCGTTTAGTAAATCAATAATAAATTGTATAGCTAGTTCTTTCATGTTGTTTAATCCTTTAGTTGTTTAGCTAGATCATCATTAATCTAACTTTGTTTAAGTTTAAGTTTGGTTCTCTTTTTCTAGTTCAATTGCAAGTTTTGATTCTAGCAATTCAAGCTTTGCTTGATCTTTTTTTAACATCTTTTTAAACTCTTCAGCTTTTTCAAGCTCATCAAATATTTCATATTTGTTAATTAGATTCATATCTGCTTTTATCTCTATTTGTATTTCAGAGATTAACTCTCTTATTAATTTAACTTTACTCATTTTGTAGCCCTTCTGTTTTTAGTGTTTATATGCGCGTATAGCCTTATAGTTCAATTATCTTTCCATATCCCAATCTTGATCTGCTTTTGACTCTAAATAGTCTTGGTAAGCCTCCTCAGCGTGTTCATCTGCATAGTCGCTAGCTAGTTGTTCAATCTTCGCTTGATCTTCTTTACTCAAAGACTCAAGAACTATGCTTGTAAAATCTGGTTTATTATCCAACATTATGTCGTCAATTGACCACTCGTGTCCGCCGTCTCGATCTTTAGCGCGTATAGTGATATCTACAATTATTGGGGTTTGATGATCATCAATGTTGACGCTTGTTTTAAATGAGTAGCTCATTTTTGACCTGCTTTCTGTCTTTCTAAGACTTCTTTTTTAACTTCACTTAATTTTAGTCGTGACTTATCAAAGCCATATAAAGACCAGACTGCACCACTTACAATTTTAAAATCCGCATTAGTAATACCATGCTTTGACTTATTCCACTCATCATTGAAGCTTAAGCCGTTAGGGTCTAATGCTGAAGCCGTTAATAGCCTTAAACAGGTCTGTATCTGTTTGGTCGATAGTGTTTTAATCGTACTCATAATCTAACCTTCGCTTTCTTTTAAATCCGAATAAGCTCTAGCTACTTCCTCGACTGCAAACCAAGACATAGCATTTACTATCGCTTGCCTGTCCTCTGTTTCCTCATCTGTATAAATAACTTTAGCAATCTGGTCTTGAGTTAACTCTAGATCTTTTAAACAATTAAAAGATTGAATCATACTTAATAAATCCTCACCTAAATTTTCAGAAATATTAACTAACGCTTTTCGTATCTCAATTCGGTTCTTATTCCAGAAATCAATCGTATCTGAATGATATGTGAATCCGACATAACCGCCTTGAATTCCATGATTAGCGATATCCTAAAAGGTACAATGGTCGGATTCTGTATGGTCTAGTTCATCAATGCCAAGCTGAGATATTACTGCACTTATTAGTTTTGAGCTGAGTCCTGAGTTTTTAGTCATGGTCTGTATAGTTTTCATGTTTTTAATTCCTTTTTATTTATTAGTTATTAATTTAAATACAAAATAGATACTTGTTGCTATGTAAACGTAAGCTAATATTAATGATAATGTTGTGCTCATTACTTAATCTCTTCTATTTTAAATGTTGTACTTTTTGGATAGTTTGCCGAATACTCAGCATTCAATTTTACTTCGGTTATCGGCACATTACATCTTTCGTACAAGTAACTTGCACAGTCTTTTAAAGACTCAAAAACCTTTGTTTCTCTTTTATTATTATAATCAATAAAACTTAATGGTTTAAATTCTAAAGATCTTCCATCGTTTCTTAAAATTATATACTTTTTCATCTTACACACTCACTATCATTATGATTAATATTGTTAATAAACTTGTTAATGCAGTAAGTGTTTTGTCTTGATTATCCATATTTATAACTCCTTAGTTTTTTAGTTAGTTAATAACTGCTTACAAAATTAGAATAGTTCAAAACTGTTAAACCGTCAATACTAAAAAACCATTATTCTATTATTTTATTATTATTATTTAATTGCTTATCTTATAAGCTCTATATTTCTATTGACGATTGCTTATGTATTAAGCTGAGAATATTTCTTATACGCATCGTATCAATTTGAGATTAATTATTATTATTTAAAATAATATTTTTAAAATTATTACTTAATATTTAAAAGAACTAAGTACTATTAATGTAATTAATATAATGCTTATTGTATTAGCTATTATATACAAAGCTCTAGAATGCCCTACATTCAATTATAATATTAAAGCATGTGAATGTATCAATTTGAGATTATCTCTTAACCTAAGCCTTATTAAGCTTAAATAGAGCTATATTAGACTAATACTATACATGTATAGCTGAGAGCTTAGTTCTATATTAGTAATTATAAGCATAGTTATTGGCATTAGATATGCTATTAAGCTTAGGTATGCTTAGGTATGCTTAGGTAAGCTTAGCTATGCTTAGGTAATACTGATAGATTGTAAAGCTTTGTAAAATGTATTGGATTTATTAAAATATCAATTGCTCAATATTTAATCTCTAATATTATTTTATCCATCATACCATTGTACCATCTTTCAAAACCACGCTCGACAACTCTTAAGGGCCTAAACTCATAACATAAAAAATGTAACATAATAATATATAATACGTATAGGGAGAGGATACGTGGTCTAAAAAGATGGTCTAATAGTATTATGGTTTAAAAACGCCTTAAGTCATGAATTGATTCAATAGTTTGCACTATAAACCTTAAAAGCATAACACTGTTATTTGTTATAAACAGATATGTATATATATAATATAATGTTATAGTATATATAAGAGATAGTAGAGGTGACAATAATTGTCACTAAACTAGGATTAATGTATAACGCAAGGGGTACATAAAATAAGACAGTATTATAGATAATGCGAACAATAGTTTAGTAGTTTTGTAATGTGGATAAGTATGTTAATAAGTGGTTAGGTGACTAATTGTTAAACAACTATGAGTCAAGTTTGATGTGCTCATATCTTAAACAACTAAGCTAAAAATATAAACACATATTAATATATATTATATAAGATCTTGTATAGGATATATAAACTAGAATGGATATATAAACAACCCCTAGTATACCCAATGAGGCTTGGAAATTTAATTAAAATTTGTCTAGTATTGTGGTAACAAATTTATATAAATTTTAACTTTATATATAAAAGGTTGTTTAGTCTTATTTATATAATAATTAAGCATTAATAATGTAAAATGTTGTTTAGTCTTAATTATGTATTAGTAATTGACTATTGGATTAGGTTTATAGGAGTCTAATCAGGCATCATTAGTTTCGCTTTTGCTTTTGATGCCCAGGTTTCTATATATAAGCTCCTAGCTAATATAAGAGAATCTAAACAAATGACAGAGGA
>ERZ1292625.2945-Hain-H41-01um-R1-2945-length-14629-cov-18_pt1 | contig 14629 bp, 17 predicted proteins | sample MGYA00564400_ERZ1292625 | MGnify/ENA primary metagenome ERZ1292625 (study PRJEB36523, sample SAMEA6512639) | groundwater metagenome | collected 2019-01-08 | study: AquaDiva: Metagenomics assemblies of 32 groundwater samples | reverse complement strand
TTATTCACTTCATCAGTGTTGCTCAACATCACAACGTGATTTCCCGGTATTTCTACTAAATCAGCATTAGCTAATTGTTCCTGTAAGTGCAACACTGATTTTCTTTTTAATAATTCGTCGCTTTTTCCGCGGATAATCAGCGTTTCCGTTTTAATTTCACTCAAATATTCCGGTACGCCGTATTCCAATAAAGCGCGCAGGTTTAAATCTAAACTCTGTAAATTAATTTTTTTTAAGCCGTAAGGAAAAGAATAATACACTGTTGAAAAAGGCGCTTTAGATAAATCAATATCATTTAATCTCTGTTTTTTATCCAATTTGCCGACGTATTTAAGAACATTTAAAAAAGGTTTAAGCAAACTTATTTTCCAAGTCATAAATTTATCTATACATAAACCTGGATTGATCAGGCACATTTTTCCTACGCGCTCTGGTTTTTGGTAAGCAAATTCCAATGAAACTGTTCCGCCTAAACTGAAACCAACTAAATTAGCAATTTCAATTCCGTTAGCGTCCAAAATTTTTTCTAAATCAGCAGCATGCTTAGCGATGGTCGGTTTTCCCGGCGGTAAGGGTGTATTTCCGTGTCCAGCCAGATCATAGGCATAAGTTACCAAACCTTTTTCTTTAAGAAAAGCAATTTGTCTATTAAAAATGGATTGGTCTTCACCCAACCCATGAACAAAAACTAAAGGTGGTCTTTCGTAATAAAACATTTTAGCATCGCTTAAATCTTTTGTAGGTTAGTTTGTTCTAAATCTTTTGCGTGATACTTAAATCTTTTAGCACTTACTTAAACATCTTTCAACTTTTTCTATAAGCTTTTGTTTTGAAAGGTTGCAATTATCGATTAAATCTTTTAAACTTAATCTATTTTAGCAACCATCAAAGGTTTTTTCTCTTAACCAACTATTTTCATTCAACCGAATAAATTACCGGCTTTTTCTTTTAATTCTTGATCCATTTCGGAAATACTTTTAGTCCCATATAAATCCATGGTCGTTTTATATGAAAGATGCCCTAAAACTTTTTGGACTACTTCTAAACTTAGCCCTCGATCTTTCAAAATACGGGCGCAGCTGTGGCGTAAAATGTGGGGGTTGATATTCTTTAACTCCGGAATAGGATTGTGCAGCTGAGCTCTTCTGCCGGCTTTAGCGACGATTCTGTTGATTTGGGTCGGAGTAATATGCCCTTGTGCATTTAAACTCGAAACAGCCGGAAATAAGTACCCTTTTTGAGCATTATTTAATACATATTGAACATAAATTTTTAAGTCTTCAACCAATTGATCAGAAAACATGGTCGCTAACCGATAAATATTTTTTTTGCCTAAGATTTTTATTTTATTGGTGATAAAATCGATATCTTCAATTTTTATTTTTGCTAGTTCAAAACGGCGCAGCCCACAGTAGGCTAGCAGTTTGATAACTACTTTATCTCTTAATTTATCGGCATGCTTAACTAGAAGTTTGATCTGTTCCTCAGTCAGATGGAACTGACTTCGGCTGTGCCCCTTTTTTATTGGTTTTTCATCCACTTTAACTAGAAAAGGTGCTAGATTATTTAAATATTACGTTTTGGTTCTTTTTTGTTACTTTTAACGTAACGTTCTGTATAAAGTGTGACCTTTAGTGTCGGAGGGGTAATTTTGTTAAAAAAGGTAGGGGGTGAAGCAGGAGGTTTAAGTTAAGGGATCACGAGTTGACAAATCATTTCCCAGTCAACTCTTCGACTTCTTTTTTTCCTTTCTCCAGTTCTTGTTTTTGCTCTTTATCTACTTTTAACAACAACGCCTGAAATTCGCCCACGTGGGTTTTTTCTTCTTTGGCAATTTCTAACAAGACTTTTTGTATGCTTTTGTTAGTAGCCATAGCAGCCATTTGTTCATAAAGGTTGACTGCATCCAACTCTGCAAGCATACCAACTCGAAGAATTTCTTTATCTATATTCTCTTTTTTTACTTTTTTAAGCTTTACTGGAATCGTTGATAACATTTTTTCACCTCTGTTTAGACTAAATATTTAGTTTATTTAAATCTTGTTATGGGTTGTAAGTAATAGGTCTGCTTTGCCAAGGGAGGCGCATTTTTGGCAGGTTGTGCTTAGATTAGATTGTTCAAGTTTAACTTTTGAGCCAAAAATAATCGCGCCGTGCAAGCTGACCTATTACTTACTTTTTTTAGTCTGTTTAAATTTTTGTATTTTGACATTTTCCAATTTAACCATAAATCATTTGCGCTTTGCTTAAACTCTTCTGCGATAAAAGTTATAATCAAAACTTGTATCTTCTTTTTTTGTTTTCCAAAATTATTAAGTTTGTCTAACAACCTTTATCCTTAAAGCTTTTAAGCAATCATTAAAACTTTAAGAACGCAAGAGTTTTCTTTTGGTTTTAATCTGTTTCACAACCCTTTTAAAGCCACGTATTTCCATACTAAAAAAAGATATTAATCATAAATACACATCAATTGGAGGCTAAAAATGAATAAAACAATTATTGCTGGATTATCTGCTTTAGTTTTAAGCAGCTGTGAAAACACCACTGATGCTGAACTTTCAAAATATTTAACTATTCCTAAAGATTGTACAGAAGTAATCAGTTTAAGCCGAGGATATCGAGGTAATGGGTTTGATTTAAGCTGTAAAACAGCAGATGGAACCTTTCTTTCATACCATAAGTACTTTGTAAAAGAACCTTGGCAAAGATATGAATTAAAAAAAGAAGAGTAAATTATATTAACAAATAAAAAATTAAAAAATTAAATTTAAAAAATGGGAGAAAATAGACCTAACTTAGATCACTTAAGTGCAGAACAGCAGAAAAAGCTTAGAAAGTTGGATCTGCTTTATACGGGCAGCGCTATATTAGGTTTATCTGTAGCTGCAACTTATGGCTGTCAAAAAGGCTGTGAGATTCTTGATGTTCCGGTTGTTTACGAAGGAACCATCGGCGGCGTTACCGTTGTTTATGATGAAAAGGAACCAGCCGAATTTCCTGATTATGAAAACTCTAAACAGAATATTATGGTGCTTGATTTCAAAGAAAAAAAACAGATCTATATTTTATATGATACTCAAAATGAAACCAGCATTGATTGGGAAGCTAGGCAAAAGCCTAATTTTGAATCTGATGAACTGGAAGTAATCGTAATTAAAGAAGGGGATGGCACGCGCAAACAATTTTTTGCTGCCGATATAGATCTAAAAACAGCCGAAGGATTAAAAACCCAAGAAATGTTTGATGTGATGAATTTTTTCTATAATAGCTTAAGATCACATATCCGGGAATTAAAAAGGAAAGATAAATTGATCATATAATTTTTAGAATCAATTATTTTTTTATTTCTACTTATTCAATAAAACTTTGCAAGCTTAAATTAACTAAATTTTCTTTGGCCTGTAAATCTTTAAAGCTGGGCTCTAACTTTAAAAATAATTGCCCGTTAAATAAAGAGCGGTGGAAAGGAACCCCTTTACTAGTTAAAGCAGAAAGGCATTCCGGAATTAATGCTAACGGAAGATCTGCTTTAAGCGCAATCTCTTTATAGGATAAGGGCATCTCTTCAGTATAAAGCGTTAAAAAAACTTTTCTTTCCATTTGGTTTAAAGGAGAAATAATTGGTTTGGGAATTGCTTGCCCTTGATTTAATTGAAGGTTATCTAACCGTTGAGAAATTTTATCCCATTTGATTTCTAATTCTTGCAGGTAATCAAACAACGCCTGAATTTCAGTTGTATTTTCATTAATAGAACAAAGATGATCCTCTAAAATCTTTTTAATGATGTCAAGATCTTTTTCTTTTTTCATTGTTTTCTTACCGTCGACAAATCAATCTTGAAGCAGCTTTCCGCTTCTTTTTTTCTGTAATCTACCGCTCCCCCTTTGGCTTGGTTAATATGATTTTACTGATTTAAATACCTTTCTATTTTTAGCGGTGCAACCACTCGCGAATGGTTTGGGTGGTTTTGGAAAACTATTTAAATAAGTGTTTTTTTGTCGACCGCTTTTTTTGTCGACGATAAATTTGTTTTTTCTTAACTTTGATGTTTTTTATCGACGAGAAAAAAGAATGAGAAAACTAAAGAAGGCACCCGGTTTAAAAAACATAAAAACGCACAAAAACTTATTTAAATGAAACTAAGATAATTATCCCATGTCCATCCGTTCCAAACGAGATTTAGAAATTGTTTTAAGCAAATTAAAAGGGTTCGAACAGCCTTCCTTTCAGCTGGAGCAATATCAAACTCCCAGCAATATTGCGGCAGAATGGATTTGGAATATGGCTCTCAAAGGAGAAGTTGCCGGCAAGATTATTCTGGATGCTGCCTGCGGCCCGGGAATTTTAGGTTTGGGTTTATTATTAATGGGAGCTAAGCAAGTTTATTTCTTGGACAGCGACCAAAAAACCATACAGATCTGTATGAAAAATTATGAACAAATTAATCAGGAATACGAACTTGGTAAGGCTGAGTTCATCATTGAAGATGTCAGTTTATTCAATGAATCGGTTGACGTAGTAATCCAGAACCCCCCTTTTGGCACTAAAGAAGCACATGCAGATAAGAAATTTTTAGAAAAGGCCTTTGCAGTTGCACCAATAGTGTACAGTATGCATAAATGGACTACTAAAGGTTTTGTGGAAGCCATTTGTGTCGATTTTGGATTTAAGATTACTGATTTATGGCGGTACGAATTTCCGATTAAAGCAGTCTTCAAATTCCATGAAAAGCCAGTAAAAAGTATTGATGTGGGGCTATGGAGAATGGAAAAAGAGAAGCGTTGACTATGAAACTAAAAAACGCTTAAAATAAACGTAAAGATTAAAAAGAATCGGCTTCTCACTTTAATGATGTCTGAATCAAACTCAGCAGCACAACCAACTCGTTCTGATATCTTACGCCACATTGAGATTATTTTTGCCGAACGGTATATTATGCCTCATCTTAATAATCCTTCTGAAGAAACTTTAAAGCAAGTTTTTGGTATCCTTAAAACTCAGTTTGAGAAAACTTACTGTGGTGAAGTGGGCGGTTCTATCTTTCATCAACCAACAGGATTAGAATTCTTATTGGTTAGGCCGAAGAAGCTTATTTCTCTTGAAGAAAAATTAGCTTTGTTTGAAGCTGGCGAAATCGCAGACTATAACGAATTGGCCTCTATTGCAGAACCGGTCGTAGATAATTTTAGTAAAAAGAAAGCGAAAAACGGGGGAGAGCTTCGTTTTTATATTTTGAACGAATTTTATAATGCTTTAAAATCTATTATCCAAGAACCGGAAAGAGTAAAAAAGATTACTCCTGAAAACAGAAAAGAAATTAGCGATTGTTATAAACAATTTTTTTTGAATTCGAGATACCCAGTTTTACTTTCTGAGTTAGAAGCCCCCGGCAAGAATTTAATCAGCATCTTTCATGTACATCCATCCGGTTTAGGTCCTTCTGAAGAAGACTTAATTGCCAACCAAAAATTATTACTTCCTATTATGGTAATAGCAGGAACCAGCAATTATCAAACTTCTGGAGTTCGAATTCATTTGATCTATTCCGGCACCAGTCATTTATTGTATGGTGAACCCGTAAAAGCACAAAATTATTAAATTCCTTTCTCTTTCTAGGATTAAAGGTGATAGATTATGAAATTAACTATTGATACTCAGGTAGATACGCACGAAGATATTAAAAAAGTCTTGTTTATTCTGACTAATATTTTAGAAAAAAATAGTAGTTTAAGCAATAATTCTTTTGGTTCAGGTTTTGGCAATTCTAGTAATCCTACCCAGGCTGCTGATACTTCTGCTTTGATGAGCATGTTTGGAGACAGTTCTGCACCGGCTAAGGATCCTAATGCTCCGCCGGAGCTTACTGCTTTCTTTAATGCCATCAGTGAAAAAGAACAGAAAAAAGATGAACCTAAGATAGAATATTTTTAAATTTGTATTTATTAATTTTTTATCTAGTTTTTTTCGTACGTATTTAGTTGCGTTCTTGGTGAGCAGGGCACGGCGCGATTACGGCATCTGAGTTTATACTCAATTTTTGGATGCCGTGCGCCTCCATTGGCACTGCTCACTTACCTAACTAAATACGTACTTTTTTTCTTTACAACAAAATCATTGCTACTCCTATTGCCATCAAGAAAGCAAAAACTCCTACAACGATCCTGCTAAATTTTCGCTCACCAAAGACATAAGCGATTCCTCCTTTGGTTAGCATATTAGTTATGGCAGCCAGGATAATCCCATTACAGATGAGATTTTCTCCAAGACCCTTATTGGCTAACTGGGATAGAGAAATAGTAATCGCATCAATATTTGCTAATCCTGAAATAAAACTAACCAAATAAACCCCATTTGAAGAAAGATAAATGTGGGCAATTTTAACTAAAGCTAAGATGGCAACAAAAAAAAGGCTAAATTTTAAAGCCGGCCATAACGTAAAAGGAGAAGTCAATTTTATGTTTCCCACCGCCCTTTTAGATTTTCTCCACAGGAAATAAGAACACATTAAAGTAGCTAAAATCATTAAAAGTAGGGGTAACAATATTTTAATAAAGATGGTTCGATTAAGTGCAAAAACGATAATTAATATTCTTACAAACATAGCCCCATTAGCTAAAATTACTCCTAAAGCCAGTGTTTGAGAAATATTTTTTTGTTTTTTACTTTTTGCTGCAAAACTGGAAGTTACGGCCATGCTGCTGGCTAATCCTCCAATAAGTCCAGTTAACCCCAGACCTTTTTCTCCTAACCATTTGATTAAAATATAACCAACAAAACTCATTCCTGATACAAAAACCACCATCAGCCAAAAGAGGAAAGGGTTAAATAAGTCGTAAGGCCCATAATAGTGGTTATATTCGTATAATAAAGGCAGAATGACAAAAGCAATCAATGCAAACTTCAAAGTGCCAGATAGTTCATATTTTTTAATTCGTTCCGCAAAATGATGTAATACCGACCGGGCATAAAGAATAACTGTAATTACTACTGCTAAAGCTGCAGCTAATCCTATGTCTCCATAATAACAAATAACTCCAATGAAGAAAGTTAAGAAACCAGCTACTTCAGAAGTTGCTCCGGCGTATTGTCTAGATCTAAAAGTAACCGTAAAATAAGAGATTAAGATAAGTAATCCCATTAAAGTTATTCCCACAATTAAAATCCACGGGTTGATAACCTCGCCTAGAAGAGCAGACAGAGCACCAAAAAGAGAAATCAGAGGAAAAGTTCGGATACCAGCATAATCATGCCCCCGTTTATGGTAACGGGCATACTCTCGTTCTAAACCGATTAATGCGCCCAATAATAGGGCTATAAATAAATTTTTAAATATAATTAATTCAACCATCTATGCACCAATTATAATGAAGGATATAAATAATTAATAAAAATAGTTATATCCTTCAAATATAATAAGGGCTTAAAAGTTATTAAAAACTTATCTCCCTTATTATACTTAGAATAATTCTTACTTTTATATATTTAATGGTTAAGCTTAATAGAAAAAGTCGTCTGGGCCAAGATTTGAACGAGTAACTTCGATTCGTAAGACGAATTGGTAGTTCAGTTCTTTCTTTAAACAAGTTCTTTTTCTTAACAGTTATACTTTTTAGAACTGAACGAGTGAAAGGCCTAGACTTTTTCTACGGAGTTAGTTGTAATATTTTCAAAGAATTCGATAACGGTCATAAACAGCATAATCCATCAAATAAATTACCGCAAAAGCTAAAGCGCCAATGCCCATATATTTAGGCAGGTTTTCAGGATCTTGGGCGGCATCATAAACTCCAGCAGCAGCCCAGCTATCTCCAATACATCTCAAAATAGCCCGAGAACCAGTTCTAGCCAGAAGCGTAAGATGAGTAAGGCGTTTTGCAGTTTTAGTAATATTTAGTTCTTTAACGGCTTTACTGCTTAAGCTATGTTCTTCTACTAAATCCACTAAAGAGATTCTGCGGAGAAGTTCTTTGCCGATTCCTGCCATATTTATCTCCAGAAATAGCTATGTTTAAAAATATATCTGTTAGAAAGGGTATCTTTCAAGTGTTAGGGTCGGATAATTTATTTTAATAAACTGCTTTATTAAGCGAGGGGAGTCTACAAAAACGGCAGATTTATAAATGTAGACACCCTTTAATAAACTATGTTTATAGAAATTAGAGAAAAAGGAAAAAGTAAGAAGTTTTATCTCGTTCATTCTTATAGGGATAAAAACAAAATTAGAAGAATTTCTCAATATTTAGGATCAAATCTTAGTGAAAAAAAATTATTGGAATTTAGGAAGAGAGCAGAGCAGCGCCTTTTAGAGGAAATTAAAGAACAAAATATTTTGGAATTTGAATTAACTAAAGAAGAGATTGAAATATTTAAGAACTATGAAAAAGACTTTGAGATCAGCCATTTACAAACACCAGACTGGAAAAAATTTACGGAAGATTTTACGTATAATACAAACGCCATAGAAGGTTCCACCGTTGCCCTTCCTGAAGTAAAAGAGTTATTGAATCAAAAAGAGAAACCTAAAAACCAGGACGAATTAGAAACGTTAAATGTTGCTAAGGCGGTTGAATATATAAAAATGAGTAACGAAAAAATGTCTATCGTCTTTATCAAGAAATTTCATTTCATTTGCTTTGAAGGAACCAAAAACTTTGCTGGAAAATTAAGAGAAGTTGAGGTTATAATCAGAGATGGTCAAGGAAATATAGTCCATCAAGGGGCTCCCGCAAAAGAGGTGGAGATCCTATTGAACGCTCTTTGTAGATGGTACGAGAAGCATAATCACAAATATCCGCCACTTTTACTTGCGGCAGTAATACACAACGAATTTGAAAAGATTCATCCCTTTCAAGATGGCAATGGAAGAGTGGGGAGATTGCTATTGAATTACGTTTTACTGCGACATAAATATCGCCCTCTTAATATTAGATTTAAAGACCGAGCCAGATATTACAAATGCCTGCAGGTGTACAATCACAAAAACGATGTTAAATCGACATTGAAATTTTTAGTAAATCAATATCGCTCGGGTGTCTACAAAATAAAAAGTAGACGCCTAAGTTAAGGGCATGGCACTTTTAACAGCCTTAAACAGCAGCAGAAAAGTTATTTCTATTGATTTTAAGCTAGTTGGAGAAATCAATAAAGAGGCACAATTCGAAAAGTGAGTGATTTTGCTCGTTTTTGTAATTAGCTTTGGCGAGTAGTTAAGAAATATTCTTGTTTTAAGCTCCTCTCTACTGCATTTCTTGTAAGTCCAAAAATAGAACTAAGAAAAAAGTGAGTGATTTGAGAAATGTATCACTCATAAAACGGATAGTGCCAATAAAGAACAACCTTTATATAAACTAAATTATTTTCTTTAAAGCATGGATTTTCAAAAATTAGCTGACTTATTTGAAGAATTAGAAGCAACTGCTTCTGGAAATAAAATGCGGGAGATTTTATCTTTATTCTTCAAAAAAGTACCTCCTGACGATATGGCTATGGTCGCTTATTTAACTCTAGGCAGAATTGCTTCCGAATATGAAGATGTGGTGTTGGGTATGGCTGAAATGTCCGTTCTTAAAGCTATTTCTACTGCTTCCGGAATAGAATTATCTAAAGTTAAAAAACTCATGCAGGAAACTGGTGACGTAGGCCTAACTGCAGAAAAGATGTTACAAAAGAAACCGCAAACTTTAGTGCCGTTAGGCAAATTAACCGTGCAAGAACTATTTCAAAAATTACATAAGATCACTACTTTAACTGGTACAGGATCACAGGAAGCCAAAACTAATACTTTAGCCACGCTGTTGCAGAAAGCTACGGACAAAGGAGCAAAATATCTGACCCGGATCGCTTTAGGAACTTTACGCATGGGTGTAGGAGATATGACGGTCTTAGATTCTTTAGCTATAGCTTATACCGGAGAAAAAAAGAATAAAGAATTACTGGAACGAGCATATAATATCTGTCCGGATGTAGGGATTATTGCTGAAACTATCGCTAAGAAAGGGTTACCCGGAATAGAAAAAATTGAAGCTAAAGTTGGGCGGCCGATCAAGATGATGTTAGCGCAACGGGTTAAAGCTTTAGAAGAAATCGAGGAAAAAATCCCCGGCACTTTTGCGGTAGAAGGAAAATATGATGGCGAACGGGTTCAGGCGCATAAAACCAAAGGAAAAATTACTTTATTTTCCAGAAGATTAGATGACACCACCAGCCAATTTCCGGATATCGTGGAATATTTAGGTAAAAATCTTGCCGCAGCAGAATTTATTATTGAAGGGGAGATTGTGGCTGTTGGTGAAAAAGGCAAATACGCAGCGTTCCAAATATTGATGCAGCGGAGAAGGAAAGAAAATATTGCTGAATATGTTAAAAAAGTTCCCGTAGAATTAAAAATATTTGATCTTCTTTATTTAAACGGGCAATCTTTGCTGGATAAGCCTTATCAGGAAAGGACGGACAAATTAAAAAAAATCCTTACTAAGAATAAACAGATAACTCTGGCTGACCGCATTGACACTGATGATTTACAAGAATTAAATAAATTTTTTAAGGAAATGTTAGAGATTGGACATGAAGGAGTTATTGTAAAAGACCCCAATTCCCCTTATTTGGCTGGTACCCGCGGCTGGAACTGGATTAAATGGAAAAAAGAATATGAAAAAGAGATGATCGATACTTTTGATTTAGTCATTGTGGGGGCATTTTATGGCCGAGGTAAACGGAGCGGAACTTACGGAGCTTTGTTATGTGCCAGCTATAATAAAAAAGAAGACACTTTTGAAACCGTTTGTAAATTAGGTACGGGATTAACTGATGAAGTGTTAAATGAATTGCCTAAAATGCTAAGCAAGCATAAAGTTGACAAAAAGCCGAGCAGGGTGGTAATCAACAAAGAAATGGAACCAGAAGTCTGGTTTGAACCGGCGGTAGTAGTTGAAGTATTGGCTGCAGAAATTACTAAAAGCCCCTTCCATTCGTTAGGATTAGCATTAAGATTCCCGCGCTTTGTCCGTTTCCGGGAGAAAACCGCCGAACAGGCTACCACTAGCAAAGAGATTAAAGAGATGTATAAATAAGGAGAGTCGAAGTGAAATGAATTATTCTATTACATTTAAGCCATTAGCAGAACTTACACCAGAAGAAAAAAAGGTTTTATTTGGATTAACCTGTATCCAAGAAGGCCATACTAGAAGCGTGTTTCAGCAATGGTTACGGCATTCTAATCCTAAAGGGATGTATACAGCAATGGTAAACTTAGGCGAAGAAACCGTCGCCTGGGCGGCAGCAAGCACCCATGAACTTTGGCAAGAGGGTAAAATAGGTGTATTTGTGAAACCAGAATACCGAAAAAAGGGGCTAGCTCATCTTGCTTTAGATTCATTGCTGACCGAAACTAAAAAACATGAAGAACGATTCCCGAAGTATTGGCACTATAATAGGGGTCTAGAAAGGGTATTCCGGCCGATACTGGATCAGCATGGTTTAAAAGACCTGTCGAGAGATTACGAAGAATACAATCGACAGATGGGGCAGTAAATAAAAACATTTAAATAGGATATTGATAATTTAGCAGTATTGTTTTAACTTGAGGAGGTAAAAAATGAAATTAAATTTAAGTTTGGTTATTTTAACAATAGTTTTAGTTGTATTTTCAGTAGCAGCCTCTGCTTCTATGCTGATTCCTGCTAATGATAGGGCTAAAGAAAACGCGCAAGCTCCGGAACACTCTCCAGTCATCGGTGATAACTGGGATTTGGAAAGGGTAGATTTTATTCACTACGCTAAACCTAGCAGTCCCGCTAAAGTGCCGGGAACTGATTCTTGCTACAAATTAATGGGCGTTAAATGGACTGTTTTACCAGTAAATTATGTAATTAATCCTACCAATTCGCAAGGTTTAACTGAGGAATTTGTAACCTCTTCTATATCAACCGCTGCAGAAACCTGGGATGGAGTCATCTCCAAAGACTTGTTTAACAATGTTTATGCAGTAGATTATGCTGCTCAATATGGCGTGCAAAATTACGTGAACGCGATTGCTTTTGGCGATTATCCAGAAAGCAATGTAATTGGCGTAACTTCGGTTTGGTACACCCGAGTTGGCAAGAAAATTGTTGAATTTGACATGCTGTTCAACACCAAATTTGCCTGGGGCGACAGCACTTTAAATCCTGCAGTTATGGATCTACAGAATATTGCTGCGCACGAACTTGGACACAGTGTTGGGCTAAGCGACATTTACAGTTCCTCTTGTTCTGCAGTAACCATGTATGGCTATTCTTCTAATGGCGAAACTCAAAAGAGAACCTTAGAACAGCCAGACGTAACTGGATTGCAGAAGATGTACGGAATTTAAATTTTTTTAGGTTATTTTAGCATGGCAATGAAACCTTACATTGGAATAACTGGTCCGGTTAATGTTCAGGAAACAAGAGAAATTTGCAGAGAATTTTCTGAAGCAGGTTATTCCATAGATGCTCCCCACATTCCGATGCTTGGTTTTTTAGTGAGCTATAAAACCCTTAATGGACAACCAACCTCAAACAGAAGATATCCTCCGGTAAGCACGCTTTCTGAATTGTTACAAGCAACCGAGGGAAAAGTTTTAACCATGATTCATTATAATTCCAAAGAAAGGGATTCGTTATCTAACCAAGTTGCGCAAATTTTTGATGGAATTTATGAAACTGGATTATGTAAAGCAATTCAGCTAAATATTGTTTGGCCGGACCTTAGTCAAGTAGCAAAGATAAAAGAACAACATCCAGAAATGCAAATTGTTTTTCAAGCATCGCATACGGCCATGGATGGAAAAACACCAAATCAGATCGCAACTGGAGTTAAAACTTACGGAGACTCAATTAGTTATGTTCTTATCGATCCGTCTGGTGGAAGGGGTATGCCTTTTGATTTAGAATCTTCAGTGGCAATTTATTCCGAATTAAGAGAACAATGTCCTGCTTTAACGGTTGGATTTGCGGGAGGATTTACCGGAGAAAATGTAGCTTCAAGATTAAAAGAAATTCTTCAACAAATTGGAGAAAGTAATTTTTGTATTGATGCAGAAGGGGGCTTACGAGATAAAATAACTTCTGCTTACGGAGACGATTTACTAAATCTTAAAAAAGTAAGAGAATATCTTCAATCTACTGCTTCAGTTTTAAAGTAAAAAATACTTTTTAAATATTATAAAGTTTAATAGAATTAATATTCTTATCTTTGGCGATAATCTTTTGCTTTAACTTCAGCAATTCGTGGAGAAATATCTGCTCCAATTTTACTAGCATATTGTTCTGCTAAAGAAAGGCAGTAATCTCTTACCGGAGCGTTTCCTCTTCGGGCAAATTGTCTGGCTCTGGAAAGGTTTAATCGGCATGCTGTTTCATAGCATGTTTGTTCTACATCAGCTACTAAATTAGAAATATCTTTTTTTCTGCCAGCATACTTTTTGGCTAAACCAAGGTAATACGTAGTATTAGAAACATAACCTTGCACAGCGTACTCTGCTGCAATAGCAACTAAGTCATCAATTATTTTAGTTTTAGTCATTTTTTATGTCTGTATCAGTCAGGGTTAAAATTTTTATCAAGAAATATATCTCATTTATAAATTTTTTGGTTTTGTGGCACTATCCGTTTTATGAGTGATACATTTCTCAAATCACTCACTTTTTTCTTAGTTCTATTTTTGGACTTACAAGAAATGCAGTAGAGAGGAGCTTAAAACAAGAATATTTCTTAACTACTCGCCAAAGCTAATTACAAAAACGAGCAAAATCACTCACTTTTCGAATTGTGCCGGTTTTGTGGCACTATCCGTTTTATGAGTGATACATTTCTCAAATCACTCACTTTTTTCTTAGTTCTATTTTTGGACTTACAAGAAATGCAGTAGAGAGGAGCTTAAAACAAGAATATTTCTTAACTACTCGCCAAAGCTAATTACAAAAACGAGCAAAATCACTCACTTTTCGAATTGTGCCGGTTTTGTCACCACCAGTGCCGGAGGATAATTATAGATATTATTTAGTTTTCTTTTTAATCAAAGGTTAGATATTTCTAAATATTAATTTTAAAGTTATACCTTAATTCACAAGCTTTATAAAGAAATGTTTACCCTCCCTAAAAATGGGAATATTTACTAACGAATATGGGGAATTAAAATTTGGAGTGGTTATACCTGTTATCGGGGTAGTAATTGGAACAGTTGTTGGTGGATGCTGTAGTATGTTAAACAGTTATGATTATTCTTCTGGTTCTAGAGCAGGAATGGTTAATAGGGTCGCTAGAAAAGGCCTTATCTGGAAAACTCATGAAGGGCAGATGGCTTTAGAGGGTATTGTTTCTGGTGGCGAAAGTATGGGTGCAAATGTTTGGGAGTTTAGTATTGATAATCAAACTAGACATGGTGAAAATGTTTTTGAATTATCAAAAAAATTAAATGATGCACTAGAATCTGGACAAAAAGTTAAAGTTAATTATATTTCAGTTATTGGCGGATGGCCTTGGAGAGGCTCAACTAATAATTATATCCAAAGTGTTGAACCGATTGTAAAAGTAGAAAAGTAAATTCGTTTGTTTTTTAATATAGCTTCTGAGCAAGAAATCCCCCCGCTTTAGCGTTGGGGATGAATTG
>ERZ1292625.2943-Hain-H41-01um-R1-2943-length-14644-cov-9_pt1 | contig 14644 bp, 17 predicted proteins | sample MGYA00564400_ERZ1292625 | MGnify/ENA primary metagenome ERZ1292625 (study PRJEB36523, sample SAMEA6512639) | groundwater metagenome | collected 2019-01-08 | study: AquaDiva: Metagenomics assemblies of 32 groundwater samples | reverse complement strand
TACCTTAGAAGAGGATTAAAAAGAAAAAATAACCGCTAACCTGACAGCATTGGGGCAGCGGTCACATGCAAAAACAACAAAAATTCGATTTTGAAAAAATTAATTGGAAATTTCGTTTCTCCCACGGTGGGACTTTACGAAACTTACGAAAAGGTCGTGGAACAAGGCCTCTTTCGTGCAAAGAACCAATTCATTTGGTAATCAAAGCGAATAAAGAATGTCTCTATGGTGGTTTGCGTTCCCATCGTCGCTACTTTTTGATCCAAAAAATCGTTGATCACTATGCGCGAAAATTTTTTGTCAAAATCGAACAAATTTCTATCCAAAATGATCACGTGCATTTTTTGATTAGAGCCAGTCGCAGAACTCAGTATCAAAAATTTTTCAAAGTCGTCACTGGCCAAATTGCTCAGCAGTTTCAAAAACAAGGGCTGCTTAATTTTGCAAAAAATTTGGAGTGCGAAAAGACCGTGACCGCTACCCCTCGCTCGAACCAGAAGTCCCAACAAAAGGTCAAAAAACTGTGGAAATACCGACCATTTACGCGAGTCATTCGGGGTTGGAAGTCTTATCAGACGACACGAAGTTATATTAAACTTAATGAGCAAGAAGTTTTGGGGAATATTCCTTATCGCAAACAAAGGCTCAGGGGGCTTTCAGCTGGGGAATGGGAACTTTTATGGGTTTAAAATAAAAAAACCCCAAGAGGCTTTTGACCCCCCGGGGTGGGCTTAAGAGTAGCGTTTGTGTGGGCGACTACTCATAAATCTCAACATATAGATAGTTCTCAATCGAGTGCTCAAGAGAACCTTGAGCACTCTGTTCAGAACTGTGTAATCAAGACGCAAAAACTAACGATGCTACTTAATGGATTAATTAACCGATCAATTTCAAAGCTACGGCTGGGAATTGATTCGCTTGAGCCAAAACTGAAACGGCTGCTTGTTGTAACACTTGAGCTGAAGCCAATTCAGAAGACTCTTTAGCTATATCCGAATCAGAAATACGAGATTTAGCCGCAGATAAGTTTTCAATTTGATTATCTAAGTTTGAAGTCGTTATTTCTAAGCGATTTTGGATTGCACCAAAGTTCGCTCGCATTGCTCCAACTTTTTGTAAGGATTCATCAACGACTCCAAGAAGATCGCGGGCGTCTTCTTTTGTGCCCATGCTGAGTCCATCAATTCCTAACGCTGAAGCTGTCGCATCAGAAGAAAGATCGTATGAAATTTGATTTTCTGGCCCAGCAAAAGCTCCCACTTGGAAAGTTTGTCGACCTCCAGAGCCATCAAGTAATCGTTTGTCACCAAACACTGTGGTTTTAGCGATACGATCCGATTCCTCAATGATGCTTTTTGCTTCGAGATTTAAAAATTCTCTTTCTTTATCACCGATATTGTCAGAGGCTGCTTGAATTCCCAGCTCTCTTAATCGGATAAGGATATTTGAGATCTCATTCAATCCACCCTCAGAAACTTGGATGGCACTGACTGCATTGAATGAGTTCATTCGCGCCATGCTCATACCACGAACTTGACCTTTGATGTTTTCCGAAATCGCTAAGCCCGCAGCATCGTCACCAGCTCGAACGATACGAGTACCGCTGGCTAAAGCTTGCGAAGCATGTTCGGCTCTAGCCTGTTGCTTGCCCATCACTTTCTGTGCACTGAGCGAAGCCATGTTTGTTTGTATTCTTAAGCCCATATTTTCCTCCTTAGGAAAAGTTGCCCACAAAAAATATGGTCTTACCGACTTGCAGGTCGCCACACAGGTGCTGCAAATCAACCACATCCCTCACGGGCGGTTATTATTAAATTTTTAAAACAAATACTATTTTTAAAGGCTGGAGTTATTCCGCTTACGAGAAAGGTGACTGGTCTTTCTCGTAAGGGAACCTGCCTGAGGGGGTTCTTGCTCTTTGACTGCTGAACAAGATCCTTAAGGGTTGCTCCAACGTGTTCAATAAACTTCTCGGCTTTGGTCCAGTAAACTTTAGGCCTTTGGTCCTGGTTTTTTTAGACGCTACGCGTCTTGTGTGTGTAAATACTGAATTATGGGAATAAAAATATTTTTTAAATTACAGGCCTTTGGTCTGGGTGGGGCTGGACTTTGGGTTGGCCGCGGCCACATTTTTCTGATACAGCTTCCAGCAACTCAAATCACAAAGGGGTTCTCGTGAAGACTTTTTTGTTAATTATTTCTTTCGTTTTTTTGGGAGCAACTTCATTCGCCGCTGATTCTGAACCAATATGCAAAGTGAGTGATATAAAATTGAATTTACTTCCAACATCTTCAGCAGCCTGCACGTCCTTAAAAATTGAAGGCCCCTATAAATTAAAAACTTGTGATAATGATCGGGGTCTTTTAACCAACGCTGATGGTTATGTCCGTTATGTATTTAAAGATGATAAAATCTGGGGTGCGCGACTGGATTCCATTGATCTCGATCGCAACGTTTCAACTTCGGAAATATTTAAATTTGATTTTGTTGCCGCCACTTTTTTACTTCACAAAAGCCAACAAAAACGAGATGGCACCTATTTAGAAAAATTCGAGTGTCGGGGAACAATTGAGTCCACAACTCTTAATCCTCTTTAATAATTTCAAAAAATTTATTTTATAAAGTGCACTAATAAGTCTAAGGAACATATTCCATAATTCTAAACGATTTTTGGAATAAGTTCCGTATTTTTAAGGCCAACCTAAGCAATCAGTCTCAATAAATTCTGAGTACTATCATTGGCCGCCGCTAACATCGCCGCTTGATATTGCATCATTACTTGTCCCCGCCTCACATCGGTTAAGGCTCGGGGAATATCGGCATCGGCCATTCGGGAATGAGCCTCTGTCAAATACACTTCTTGCGAATTAATATGATTGATTACCGAATCCATGCGACTTTGAATCGAACCCAATTTAGCTCGGGCTCCGTTGATGGAAGTGATCGCTTCATCAATATTTTCAAGATTATCTCGGGCATCATACTTGTCATCAATAAATAAACCTTCCATATCTAAGTTTGCCGAGGTGGTATTAGTGTCATTATTAAATTTAATAATATTATCTGGCCCCTTGTTTACACCCACTTGGAATTCATACTCTTTGGTTGATCCATCTAACAAGGCTTGCGAACCAAACTTCGTGGTTCGAGCGATACGATCAAATTCTTGACTCAATTGTTGGAATTCATAATCTAAGAATTCTCTTTCTTTATCCGAGTAAGTGTCACTAGCCGCTTGAATTGCCAATTCCCGTTGACGAATTAATATATTATTTTGCTCATTGAGTGCGCTTTCGGCAAGTTGCACGAAGCTGGTTGCATTTTCCGCATTGATTTTAGCCGAGCCATAACCGCGAATTTGGGCGCGCATATTTTCCGCAATGGCATAACCAGCAGCATCGGCCCCTGGAGTGCTAAAGCGACTTCCGCTTGCAAGTTCTTGCATAGCTTTTTCAGTGGATCTTTGGGTTTGACCTAATGCACGTTGAGCCGTCAAAGACGCAGAATTCGAAGAGATTCTCATAAGAGCAACCTTTCATTGCGCCCACACGTTCGCTGTTAGCTTCTCTTTCCCCTTGCCCAGGGGTTGGGCGGATCTTCAGTCACGAAGACCCGCCATTAAAATGAGAAACTAACTTTCAGGACCTAAGTTCAGCAGTCTTTGGTCTTATCGACGCACTGCGTAATAACTTGAGTGATATTAATTAAGTGTATGAATTTATTATGTATTTATAATACTGAGCGAATCAAAATGAGACCTTGGTCGAAGTAAAATTACTGACCTTTAAAATGAGGCGCCTAAGCCATTTTGGCAAAAGCGCCACATAAATCAGCTCTATGGTTTTGGTGGTATTGGTTGTGCCGGAGAAAGGGACAAGTATGGAACATAAGAAACAATATCTCCATTTGCAGCTTGGCCCACATTTAAAGCTGCGCTTGAAAACACAATTGAGTTAGTTAATTTCCCATCATTCATTAAAACTGAAATCCTGCTATGAAGGACGACGGAATTAAGAGTTGGACCGACACTTGAATTCATAGTGTAAACCGAGCTGCCATATTCCATTGTCACTTTAATAATACTAATCGAGGCATCAAATGCATATCCGTCTCGTGTTATTGATTCTTCCCATTCTCCATGACAAAAACGAAGCCCGTTTTGCTCACTACATGTTGATAGTGGAATCAAAACATTTTTTAGTGCGGACAAAGAAGAGTCACACATACCAACAGTGTTTGATTGAGAGCATTTAGAAACATCAAAAACGACACCTAAGGTGACATTCTCAACAGGTACTTGAGCTAGCGCTGAAGAAGAAAAACCTATGCCACCAAAAAATAAAGATAGAACTATTACAAAAATAGATCTTTTCATTTTACCTCACTGTTTTAATTTTAAACTACCTAAGCATTCTCGATTGAGTAAATAAATCGGTCAAGGCGAAACCAGAAGCATCATTCTTCAACAATCCGCCCCTCTTTCAAAACACTCACCTTATCAGCCAAAGCCTCAATATCCTGACGATCATGCGTAATCAACAAGGCCGGAATTTTCTCTTCCTTCAACAACACCTTCAAAGCTTCCCGGCTTTCCTGACGAAGTTTCTCGTCCAAAGAAGAAAAAGCTTCGTCCAACAACAACATGCGTGGCTCGCTGATCATGGCGCGCACCAAGGCCACGCGTTGTTTTTCCCCGCCGGATAAAGTTCCTGCTTTTTGATCCAAAAATTTTTTCATTTGCAGAGTTTCAGACCAATGCTTGAGTTTTTTTTCATAACGTTCTTCGCTGACCTTTCGCGCTTCGGCGGCAAAAAGAATATTCTGTCTTGCGGTCATATGAGGAAATAATTCTAAGCTTTGAAAAACCACACCTAATTTTTTTTCTGGAACACTGAGCTTCGCCAGATCGATTCCATCAAAGGTCCACTTCAAGCGAGAACACTTTTCAAGGCCAATTAAAATTCGGAAAATTGTAGTCTTGCCCACACCCGAGTCCCCAGACAACACCGTGATTCCCTGATCAAGAATTTTCCATATTGGGATCTCTAATTTAAAAGATTCATATTCATAAACTAAGTTTTCGACTAAGGACACGTCCCGCTCCAATAAAAAAGAGAAAAAGTGAAACTCCGACTAGAAAAACAAAAAAGCTTAAGATCGAAGCTTGGCTTATTCTATAACTCGATAAAAGTGTTTCTGTCATCATTGCTAAACTTAAATCCTTATGAGCCAAAATTCTTGAAATAGCAAAGTCCCCTGAAGCCCACAAGGCCGCAAGCCCCGCCAGAAAACTGGCTCGGCCAATCAATTGAGGAAATTCAATTTGACGAAAAATTTGCCACCGACTGGCCCCCAAAACTTGTCCCATCATCCGTTGGGAGTGCAAAGCTTGGATTGAACTTTCCCAACTCATACGAAATAGACTTGTTAAGCTTAACAAAACAATCACTATGGGAATTTTTAACCAAGGCCATACGCCTTCGTTTGGTCCTATCATCAGAAAGGCAAAGCCGGTCAAGGCCGTGCTGGGCGCGAAATAGGAACGAAGAAAATTTTGAAACCAAGCTTCTGGCTGTGCCCACACAACACAAAATAAAAGAACAAAAGTCAAAAGCCCGGTGAGAAGCCCTAAAGCAATTGTGCCAAAAAATTGTTTGAACAAAGCAAATCGCAATTCATAGAAAAAACTCATTTGTAAAAAACCATCGACGATGCCTTGGGCATAACCCAGAACAAATGCAGATAATAAACAAATTAATAATAGCAAACCAGCTCGTGAGCGAAGCCATTGAAATGAAACAGCACGATCAGCAATTTGTCCACGTCCACGATAAGCCAATAAACTGATGGCAAAAACAATCAGTGTTTGGATAAAACTTAAAAAAACCGCCGCACCCCAATCCGTTGATAATCTCATTTTTTCATATATTAAAACTTCCAGCGTAGTGCCTCGTCCGCCACCAGCGACCAAGGGAACGGAAAAGCTTGAAAAACACATCACCAGAACAAAAAGAAAAACTCCCAACAAATCTTTTTTCATCAGGGGGAAAAAAACTTTAGTGTAAAATTGAAATCGAGAAATTCCATCCACCCAGGCTTGCTCTACCAATCCGCCCAAGCGACTTTCAATTTGGTTCGCCAAAAGCACGGCAACAAGTCCAAAATAAATAAAAATATGCACAATCACGATACCAAATGTTCCCGATGGAAAAGGATCTACAAAATTAAATATGGCAACCAAAGTAAATAAGGTGGGCAAAAAATTAGGCAATAAGGCCAAAATTTCTAAAGTGGCACGTAACCATTTTTTTTTGATGCAAAAAAAACCCAACGCAACAAAAAATCCAAATATCATAGCAAAAAACGCCGAAAGAATAGCTTGAGAAAAAGAATTTTTAAAAGCCCACCAGAATTCTGGCCATGATAAATCAAAACTGAATCTAAAATAGAAAATTAAAACTAAAAAAGGAAATAATAAAAATAAAACCAAAAAAGCGCGAAACCGATCAAGCGCGTTCAATTCTTTTCGCCCCGACGCAATTCAGACCAGCGCAGGAGCAAGCGATCAATATCCGTGTTAGACGGAATTTCGAAGGACATCAAGCTTTTATCTTTTATCAGTTTATCATTCAAAGCCTGGAAAGGAGTCCCTTTTTTCACATCTTTCAGAACCGGAAACATGAAGTTTTTCTCCATAAGAATTTTTTGTCCTTCCGGAGACAACATCAAGTTCACAAATTTTTCTGCCAACTCACATTGCTTGCAATATTCCGGAATACCCAAAAATTCGTACTGAATAGCTAAAGGTTCAGCGAAACTTAAAGCTTCATAACTGGGATCATTTTCAATTAACTCGTGATAAAGTGGCGAAGTGAGGTAGGAATAAACCAGTGAGGCTTGTTTCTTTTGAAAAAGTCCATAGGACAAAGACCAAGAAGGTGAATAGCTGTGCGCCTGATCAAACATTTTTTGAATGAATCTTAAACCCTCTTCCTCACCTTTAGACTTAATCACCCAAAAAAGAAACTGCATTCCCGGAGATGACGACCGAGGATCCTGCAGAGCAATTTTTCGGGTAAACTCAGAGTGCAACAAATCATCCAATTTTTTGGGAGTGAGCTTTAACTCACCCTTTCGTGCAATAAAACCCAAAACACCCCAATCATAGGGCACAAAATAATTATTCGATAAAGCAGGGCGAACTTCAGGTTCGATATTGAGATTGGAAAAATCCAGTTTTCTCCATTTGTGTTCCCCTAATGCTTTTTGCAAATCGTACTGATCAAATCCAATCACCAGATCCGCTCCCAAACTTTCGCTTTCCAACTTCAATCTTTGTAACAACATTCCAGCATCATTGCCTTCGACAAATTCCAAACGACAATTGCAGGACAATTCAAAAAGCGCTTTTAATTTTGGACCTGGCCCAGTGATGCTGGTAAATGAAGAGTAAGCAAAAACCCGCACACTTTGGCTAACTTCAAAAGATTCTTTTTTCGATTCTCGATTGAGCACCGCTAAAAAAAGAACGAGGTAAACTAAAATAAGATAGATAACAAAATGCCTCAAAGTTTTACCACCAAATGCCACGACGGCGTTTAAAAAAGTAATAATCCATTCCCAAACAACGACCCGCCCCGACCCAAGCCAGAACAAAGTGAATGGCCAAAAATGTTTTAAAGAGATCTTGTTGTGCGGCTCCTGAAATAAAAAGCATATTCATACAAAAGAAAACCGCCAAGAGTGCCATCGGTCTGACGACATAACCAAAAATATAGGACAGTGCTAAGGCAAATTCAAAGCCAGTAATCAAAAAGGCCAATCCCTGCCAATGAGGAATAAACTGCGCGGTTACAAAAAAACGATACCATTCGGGGGCATGACTGAGTGGCAAAAATTCGGAAATTTGTTCAGCAATCTGGGGTCGAAATAAAAATTCACCTTTAAAATGAGCAAAGGCTTGTTGAAAATAATAATATCCCAAAAATATTCTAAGAAAGGATATCGCAACAAGATGCCCGGTGTATTTTACTGACTCAAGGAATGCTACTAACATAGAGCCGATTAAACCCCATTTTTTGGGCAGTGGTCAAAAAGAAAGCAACGCTCACAAGCTGGCGATCGGGCCGAACAAATCTGCCGGCCATGATAAATCAGATAGTGGGGAATCATAATCCATTCTTTTTCAGCGAAAAGCTTCATCAAATCCAGCTCAATCTTTATGGGATCTTGGAATTTGCTCCAACCCAATCTTTGACTCAAACGTCCAACATGCGTATCGACGACGACTCCACTCGCCAAGCCGAAACTATTTCCCAAAACAACGTTGGCGGTTTTTCTTCCAACCCCCGCCAGGGTAATCATCTCTGCCAATGTTTTTGGCAATTCACCCTTGAATTTTTCCATTAAAGTCTGAGCACAAGAAATTAAATTTTTTGTTTTATTGTTAAAAAAACCTGTTGAACGAATTAATTCTTCAACTTCAGAAGCTTGGGCTTTCGCTAATGACTGAGCATTGGGAAATTTTTTAAATAAGGCCGGCGTAACCTTGTTGACTCTTTCGTCGGTGCACTGTGCAGACAGGATCGTAGCGACTAAAAGTTCGAAAGGATTTTTATGTTTCAAAGCACAATGAGCGTCTGGATAATGCTGTTTTAATAGAGTCAAAACAAGAGGCGCCTTAACTTTAGGCTTTGTCGCCGCCGTCATTGCCAATGGCTTCAACGGGGCAGCCTTCCATCGCTTCTTTGCAAGCGGCTTCTTCTTCAGGCGTTTCCGGTTGTTTCCCAACATAGGCATGGCCGTCCTCTTCATGCATATTAAAATTCTTAGGAGCAGAAAGTACGCAGGCATCACAAGCAATGCAGGACTGGTCAACAAACATTTTGCCAGGTTTGTTGTCTTTCCATTTTTGCGAAATATCCGCCATTTTTAAGCTCCTTAAGAGAACTGAAAGTATAATTTTCCCCTCCTTAAGTCAAACTCGACTCGAGACCTAAGACGCATTTTAGAGCTCTTTTGTGAATCGAGACTGAGAACGGCATCAAAACGCGCTAAAATTATTAGAGCCGCTCTCACAAACGAGAAGGTGACTCTAAGAAAGACACGGAGGAAATACTCTATGGACGGACCTCGCTCACCGGCTGAAGCCGAATGGCCACAACTCATCGAGTTTTTAGATAAAAATTTAAGATCAGACAAATCTTGGTCAATTACGAATGAATATCCGACAGCTCTTAATCAGCAAAACATACACAATATTCGTATTTTTAAAAACGACAGTGGCGTGGTTTCCCATGCTGTCGTCAAACCATTAGTGGTAAAAAGTCCCCATGTTATTTTTAAAGTTGCGGCTATTGGTTCGGTGATTACCGATGAGGGACATCGCGAAAAAGGCCTCAGCAAACAAATTATCACCGATTGCGTTCAACTTGCTGAAAAACAAAATTGTGATTTAGCAATTCTTTGGACCAATCTTTTCGATTTCTATCGAAAAATGAATTTCGAGCTCGCTGGTTCAGAATTAAGTTTTATTATCGACAAACCTGTTGGGGAAGCTCAACCCGGCGTGCGTTTTTCCGCAGACTCAAAAATTGCCCCCGAAGCTTTGCTCAGACTCTACTCGCAGCACTCGGTTGCTTCAGCGCGAACCTTGGAAGAAACGAAAAAATTTCTTAATATTCCGGAAACTAAGGTTTACACCGCCTGGGATGCTTCAAATCAGCTTGTTGCTTACGCTATTGAAGGCAAAGGCGCTGATCTCAGTGGCTATCTTCATGAGTGGGGCGGCTCGGTGTCTCATTTGCTTTCGCTTCTGAGTTACATTCACAAATCAACACAAACAACCAAAACCTTAATCGTTCCCCGTCACTCAGTAAATTTACTGCAAAAACTAAAAGCACAGAATCTTGTTATGAACGATGGATTTTTAGGTATGATTCGAATTTTACAATTCGATCAGTTATCCTCCAAAATTAAACGCGCTTTTCGAGCCGAAGGATGTTCTGACGTTGTTCTTGAAAAACGCAATGGAGTTTATTTTTTCGGCATCGGCAGCGAAATTGTTACGGTTTCCTCTGAAGGCGACATGACTCGCTTGCTTTTTGGTCCCGTGAGTTACAAAGCGCTAGACATGTTTTCCGAAACCGCCCTGGCTAAACTTGAAAAAGTCTTGCCCTTGCCCTTTTGGATTTGGGGTTGGGATTCGGTATGAGGTTTTCTAAAATCATCGGTCTGAGCTTAATCACTTTTTTCGTGAATTCTTCTTGCATGAAGGTACCTAAAATGGAAGAGGACCTTGGCCCCCTAGTGGAAGCCGATGAAATCGCCGATAAAATGGTCACGGCGTGGGGAAATACCAGCTTAGAACAAGTGGCAAAAGATGATTTTTTAGCCACCGAAAAAACAATCAAAATCAGTACGCTTGAGCCCCATCTCACCTTACGAAAAGGCATGACGGTCACGCGACTTGAAGATGTAACCCTGGATGATCAAACATCTGCCAGATATATACATATGTTGGTTCAATCCGAAGAAATTATACAGGGACAGGAATCCAAATTATCCACTCGAGAGAAAAAAATCGGCTATCGTAAAGAAACCGCTGATCGATCAGCCAATACTGAAAATACTGCTTCCACCCATGTTTTAAATGAAATGGCTCGGGACTTTGCGATCAACTTGAAATCAAATACAGCTCACACAAAAGACATTGAAGATGAAATCCAACTTAGTCCTTACGAAATGTTTCGGGGAATATTTTTTCTTTGCTCACAAGAAGGCGTCGAATGTTACAAATTGGAAACGGAACAAATTGAAGAAGATGTTACTGAAGAGATTCGCGCAGACGCCACCTGTCGAGGAATCGCCGGTTGCCGCTGGAAATTAACTCGGGTGCAACTGGTGGCGTTTATAACTGATACAGATCCCACTACAAATACGGAAACGAAATCAAAAGCCATTATCAAACTCAAAATTTCGAAAGACCTTCCCTTTTTGTCCCGCCTAGTCGAGTACTGCTATGAGGGAATTACAACTTACCAATCGCAAAAATTTCCGGTAAGTGTATGTCACAAGCTGAAGGATTTTCAGCGAGGGCCGCCCGCAACGACTCCTTAAGAGGAAAACAGTGCCCAAACCATCTAAAAAAATTGCGCTTATTCTTTCAGGCTGTGGTCATCGCGATGGTGCAGAAATCACCGAAGCGGTCAGTCTCATCATCAGCTTAGGTCAATCCGGTGCCGAAGTTTTTTGTTTTGCACCTGATCTGGATATCACACCGATAAACCATATAACTGGCGAAACCAAAACCCTGGAAAAAAGAAATCTTCTTGAAGAATCCGCACGCATAGCTCGGGGCCAAGTGAAATGTTTGGAAGAACTCAATGTAAAGAATTTTGATGGATTGGCCTTAGCCGGTGGTACGGGCGCCGCTATCTATTTGTCGAATTGGTCAGCTAAAGGCGCTCAAGCTGAAGTTCTTCCAGAGATAAAAAGAATTATCACTGAATTTCATCAACAAGAAAAACCAATCGGAGCGGTTTGCATTGCGCCAGCACTTGTTGCATGCGTTCTTGGTAAAAAAAATATCACATTGACCTTAGGTAATGATCCCGAGATCATTTCTGAAGTTAAAAAAACCGGAGCTCAACATGTCGTCTGTCCTGTCGATGACTTTATTACTGATCGTGATCAAAAAATTATCACGAGCCCCGCTTACATGTACAAGGCGCAACCTCATGAAGTTTATAAAGGAATATCTGGACTTGCTGCTGAGCTGGTCGAAATGGCTTAGAAAGGAATCATATGAACCAAGTCGTACTTCTTTTTGGTGGAACCTCCGAAGAAAAACTAGTTTCAACCGCTTCAGCACAAAATATTGTTAAATATCTGAAGAATCCTTCAACTTGGTTTATTTCCTCTAAAGGCGAAGTCCACGAAACGACATTAGACGAATTAGTGAATCATCAAAATCCATTTAAAAATTTACTTCAACCCCGATCACCTTCCTTTGCCAAACAGTTAAGTGATGCAATTCCTAAACTCAAAGATAAAACTATTTTCATTGGATTGCATGGCACCGAAGGTGAGGATGGAAAATTTCAAGAGATGTTTGAAAAAAATAAAATTGCTTTTACCGGATCTGGATCCAAATCCAGCGCGCTCTGTTTTAATAAAATTTCAACTAAGGAAATTGCTAAAAGCGCCGGATTGCCTTTGGCCGAACAACTCTATTTACCAAGAGAAACTCAATCCGAAGCTCAAGCCTTGCAGGAAAAAAAATTACGCGATTTTTTTGAAAAGAAGAAAAAAATTGTCGTGAAACCCGTGGCCAGCGGTTCCAGCTATGGATTGCACATCGTCACTTCGCCAAATATTTTGGAATCCGCAATTAAAGATTTGCGTCGTTACGACATGATGGCCGAGGAATTTATTGAAGGCCGCGAACTGACGGTTGGAGTTTTTAATTCTCATCGAGAAATCAGACCCCTTCCGGCTTCGGAAGTTGTGCTCGAACAAGGCAGCAGCTTTGATTATGAAGGAAAATATTTAGGTCGTGGCACAAAAGAATTAACTCCCGCGCCGATCTCGGATGAAGAGATGAAAAAATGTCAGCAGTTAGCCATACAATCCCACACTTTATTTTCTTGTTATGGTTACTCACGCACGGACATGATCTTGACCTCCCGTGGCCCAGTCTTTCTTGAAACAAACACCTTGCCCGGTATGACCAAAGCTTCATTTTTTCCTCAACAACTCGAGGCCGCCCATCTGCCCATGCAAGGCTTTGTCGATGAAATGTTGAAACTCGCCGAAGCTCGTTATTCATGAATATCTTATTTTTCGATGGCCACTGTAATTTATGTAACGGTTTAGTCGATTGGCTGCTTCGCAAGGATAAAAATGGGAAGATCAAATTTGCTTCTTTGCAAGGCGAGACGGCAAAAAAAACTTTATCTTCAAACCACCTAAACTCTATTCATGACCCCGAGACGGTTCTCTATTTTCAACATGGAATCATCTACGAACGCTCCACTGCCATTTTGAAATGCCTACAAGATATTGGCGGCATTTGGAAACTTGTCGCTATCTTTTTCCTAATCCCGCGATCTCTTCGCGATTTAACCTATCGCTTAATCGCCACCAACCGCTACCGTATTTTCGGTCGTCGCGAGACTTGCCGAATCCCCACTCCACAAGAGGCCGCCCGGCTTCTTCCTTAACGTGGCGTTTGACGGAGGGGAAAAAAGTCATGTGAATAGCTGATTTACTTCACCTCTATTTTTCAAAGCTACCAATTGATACCAAATGAAATTTTTTGCGTTGATCGCAAATGCATAGACTTACTGAATTCTTTTAGAAATCGTAAATTTTTTGATCAACCAAATCGACCTTAGTCAAACAACCAAAGCCCAATCAATATTCAAGTGGTTAGCGGGCGGAATCTGAATTCTGTTTTTTGTCCTTGCGATTTACTTCTACGTCGTAGACTTTGGCATTTTTTGGAACGTATTTCTTAATCATGTCACCATGAACACCAGTAACTCCTAAGCTCTTGAAGCCAGCAGCGGTGGGACAGGCCAAATCTGCTCCGACAGTTTTATGAATTAGAAGAATTTTTTGGTCTATCTTTTGGGAGTTCAAGAAATCAAGTTCTTTACCATTCACGTCTTGAATGTAATTCAAAAAGTCATCAAAATCTTTCTCACTCTTTATAATCTTACCGAATAAATTAATTTGTCCCTTAGTTTTGATATCACTTAGGTAACTTGGTTTTAACTTTTTCATATCCAGCAATGCCTCGTCGCTTCGACCGATTGCTCCCCCGTGAAAACAAACAATTCCACCGAAATCATACATTTTCTGATCGATCTTGAAAGAATCTGAGAGATATTTATTTTTTCCCGATAAGAACAAGGAGTTTGCACAAGCTGAAAGACAGCTACCTTGAACCACAACATCAATACCAGCCTCTTGAATGAGACGTCCCATTTCTTGCGCTTCCCATGATAGTCCTCCACCAGACTGAACCACTAATAATTTGGTTTTGCTATCCATCAAAGATTTAAGGTTACTTGCATCACCCGGCCCGACTATACCTTGGAAATAGATGGTGGCTCCGTCCATTTTGGTGAAAGAACCCCCAAACGAATAATTGGCGAAGAAAAAAATAAAGAGAATCCCTATAATCACATTCACACTTAGTTTTTCGGGTTGTTTTACCAAATTATGAAGGATCTCAGTAACACCCGCACGTTGGTCCAGAACCAAATAGTTTTAAATAGTGACCGGTACTCCTCTGCAACCTTAAAACGGGCACTTTTTTCGTTCCAAAAATGAACTCAGTTTATTAAAACTCGCCATCATGATCAGTTTAGGTTGCCAACTCCGAGTTCAAATCTCTCAATCACGCAGATTGAACTCTGATAGAAATTTTACCCTACCAGGCGCCTACCAAATTTTGAAATATCCAGAAATTTATAGAAATGTTGAGGTGGAAAACTCACTCATTTTTTAATAGCGGGAAAAGTATTTCAGTTCCACAAATCCCCGCAAAGTAGAGCTGTGCTCTTGCATATTTGGAAGCCTGCATGAATTTGATTCCCTGGACTTTGGTTTTATTTTTTCTCCCCCACTGAAAAA
>ERZ1292625.2942-Hain-H41-01um-R1-2942-length-14648-cov-4_pt1 | contig 14648 bp, 28 predicted proteins | sample MGYA00564400_ERZ1292625 | MGnify/ENA primary metagenome ERZ1292625 (study PRJEB36523, sample SAMEA6512639) | groundwater metagenome | collected 2019-01-08 | study: AquaDiva: Metagenomics assemblies of 32 groundwater samples | reverse complement strand
CGTGGACAAGTTATCTGCAAGCCAGGTTCTGTTACTCCACACACTGATTTTGAAGCTGAGGTATACATCCTTTCTAAGGAGGAAGGAGGTCGCCACACACCATTCTTCTCTGGCTACAAGCCACAATTCTATGTTCGCACCACTGACGTGACGGGCGAGGTAACGCTTCCAGAAGGAACAGAGATGGTTATGCCAGGCGACACTATGAAGTTCAAAGTAAAGTTGGTATCCCCGGTTGCACTTGAAGAACAGCAGCGCTTTGCAATCCGCGAAGGAGGTAAGACCGTTGGTGCAGGAGTTGTAACAAAGATCGTAGCGTAAATCATCAAGACCTGAGGCGAACGATATGGCTGAAACGAAAACAAAATCTACGCCTCGTACAAAAAAGGCTGATGCCGCACCCGCCAAGCTTCGCTTGCGGGTGTTGGGCTATGATCACAAGGTGCTCGATCAATCCGTCAAACAAATTATCGACACCGCACTTCGCTATGAGGCGACGGTGATCGGTCCCGTGCCACTCCCGACCGACTTCAAAAAGTTTACGGTACTCCGCTCGTCGTTCATTTTCAAAAATGCGCAAGAGCAGTTTGAAATGCGCACGCACAAACGCATCATCGACATCATCAATCCATCACCAAAGGTGATAGATGCGTTGACTAACTTGTCACTCCCGTCTGGCGTTTCTGTCGACGTCAAAATGATGTAATCGTATGAAAAAGTTTGTCGTCGGTGTAAAGAAGGGTATGACGCAGCTGTTTGATGCAGACGGTGTGGTGCACCCCGTTACGGTGGTGTCGGTACCGCCAGTCACGGTGACGCAGGTTAAGTCAAAAGAGAAAGACGGATACGTTGCGGTACAGATTGGCTATGGCGTACAAAAAGATGCTCGTGTTAATCAGGCACAGAAAAAGAAAGGCCTGTTTAAGGGTTACAAAGAGTTTCGCATGGATGACTCGGGTGCTCACGCAGTGGGAGCCGCCGTCGGTGTTGACCAGTTTGCTGCAGGGGATCTCGTGCAGGTTTCGGGGCTTACTAAGGGTAAGGGCTTTCAGGGTGTAGTTAAGCGCCACGGATTCCACGGCGGCCCTCGTTCACACGGTCAAAAGCACTCTGAGCGCGAGGCAGGTTCTATCGGTGGTGGTCCAGGCCGTGCCGGAGGACGCGTTGTGCGCGGTATGCGCATGGCGGGTCGCATGGGAGCTGATCGTGTTACCGTGAAGAATTTGAAAGTCATTCGCGTAGATAGCGATGCACACGAACTGTTGATCGAGGGAGCACTTCCGGGCCGCGCGGGGACACTCGTCGAGGTAGTTCAGAAATAATATGAAAAGTCTGAAAGCAAAAATTTTTAATACAAAAGGAAAGGATGTCGGCGAGTTCGACCTTCCTGAAGCAGTGTTTGGTGTTTCAAAAAACTCAGCGCTCGTGCATCAGGTGGTGACCGCGATGCAGGCGAACGCTCGCACACCTGTTGCACACACAAAAAATCGTGCAGAGGTGTCGGGGGGTGGACGTAAACCGTGGGCACAGAAAGGTACGGGACGAGCTCGCCACGGTTCCATACGCTCACCAATTTGGCGCCACGGCGGTGTTGCACATGGTCCTTTGAAAGCAAAGAACTACACGCAGAAAATCACCAAGTCGATGGCAGCCAAGGCGCTCGCCGTTGTTCTTTCAAGTAAGGTGCAAGAGGGTCGTCTCATGCTTGTTGATGAAATGAATCTTAAAGAGCCAAAGACAAAAGATGCACGCGCACTGCTTACCGGACTTGGGGCGGCAAAAGGCTTTGGTGAAGTTGCAACGAGACGTAAGCACGCTGCACTTATCGTTGTTGATAAAAGATCTCCCGCAATGAAAAAGAGTTTCAGTAACATGAGTAATGTGCTCGTCGAAGAAGTTCGTAACATCAATCCAGTGGAGATTCTCAAGTACCGCTACCTCGTGTTGGTTTCACCAGAAGAAGTCGTCGGCACACTAACGACCCGCGTACAAAAATAATATGGCACTCTTCGGATCAAAAAAGAATACTCCAAAGAAAGTCACCGCGAAAGCAAAGAGTGGTGGTTTGGCTGATGTCGTTAAGTCGGTGAAGGCGGGTGCAGTTCCTGAAAAGAAAAAGTCAACGCCAGTTGTCACGGCGGGATTAAAACAAGTTTTGGTTCGTCCACGAATCACAGAAAAGGCAGCAAACCTTACCTCAAGCGATGTCTATACGTTCGATGTTGTACCAAGCGCGACTAAGGTGGATATCATGAAAGCGGTGAAAGCGCTCTACAAAGTAACGCCAGTTCGGATCAATATCGTGAATGTGAAAGGGAAGCGAAAGCCGCTTAAGACACGACGTGGTTTCGGTACGCGTAATGCTAATCGTAAAGCATACATCTTTTTGAAAAAGGGTGAGCAGATAGACTTTGCATCATAATTAAAAACGTATGGCACTCAAAAATCTTCGTCCTCGCACTCCTGGTACTCGCGGCATGTCGTATATAAAGTACCGCGGTCAGGTGACGACCAATGTTCCGCACAAGCGCCTCGTTTCAGGTGGTAAAAATCATGCAGGAAGAAACGCGTTCGGTCGCATCACGACGCGCCATCAGGGCGGCGGTAACAAGCGAAAGTTCCGTGATGTAGATTTTCTCTACGACAAAAAGAATATCGGGGCGACCGTTGAGCAGATTGAGTACGATCCACATCGCACGTCATTTATTGCTCGCCTCGTGTATGCTGACGGCGAGCGCCGCTATATCGTAGCGCCGCAGTCACTCGTTGTTGGTAGCAAAGTCATAAGCTCCGAGACCGCATCAATCACTCCCGGTAATCGCCTTCCACTCAAGAACATCCCGGTTGGTACGTTTATCTATAACATCGAGATCCACGCTGGCGGCGGTGCAAAAATGAGCCGTTCGGCAGGAAACTTTGCAGAGCTCGTCGCGCTCGACTCTGGCTACGCACAGATTAAACTCCCTTCGTCTGAAGTCCGAAAAGTAGTTGATACAGCGTGGGCGTCGATCGGTTCGGTCTCAAATCCAGAGTGGCACTTGGTTAATCTCGGTAAGGCGGGACGAAATCGCTGGATGGGAGTTCGTCCAACGGTCCGTGGTACGGCGATGAACCCGGTTGACCACCCACACGGTGGTGGAGAAGGACGTCAAGGCAGAGGATTGCGCAGAGCGAAGTCACTCTGGGGCAAGCCAACAGGCAAGGGTCAGAAGACTCGCCGACCAAAGAAGCATTCGAACGTCTTTATCGTCTCACGTCGTCGCGTGGGCAAAAAGCGAAACGTCACCTAGATTTCAAACCCCGCCTTTGCGGGGTTTGTTTTTACAAAGTCCGCATAGTTACTAGCAGGAGTGCCCTCAAACTGGTCGAGTATAACCTCTGGTGCTAATAGCCCTCCCCATCTGTTTTCCTTCGTGAAATCCTGGAGTGATGACCACGGATAGTCACTATATCGTGTTTTCCACTTCGACATGTCCGTCGGGTTTTTGTGGATATATGCAGAGAGGTGAGTGAGATAATTATTGTCGAGTACGTGCTTTGATTTGTAGCGATTTTCAAACACATGTCCTTTGGTTTGGTATTTGGTATTTGCATACATGGTATACCCGCCTTGTACGCGATGCATGTAGCGCGCGATACCGCCCTCAGCTAGCTCGCGAACAATAAGGTGATAGTGGTTTGACATAATACAGAATGCAACCAGCTCGACACCACGTCCCACGATAACGTTTTCAAAATCAGCATCAGAAATAGAAAATCCATCAACCGAATTGTAAGAGGCGACGAGTCGTCGAACGTTATCAAAGGTGGTGGGGGACTGGTAGTAGATAAGTCCAAATAAGAATCGTGTCCAATCCAGTTGGTCTTTAAAAAGCGCGTGTCGATGCGCGCCGCGGTTGAAGACGTGGTAGTACTCTCCGAGTGCAATGTCGCGCGGCAAGGGCATATGCCATTATTGTTCGAGACCCGGGTCTTTGTCAATGATTGACATAAGAGCGGAGCCACGGTAGTGTAGGGGAATGTCGCGATCGTTAAAGAAGGGACCATATATTTTTCATAAGCTATCAAAAAAGATAGCCGGGAAAACCGCAGCCAAGACCGCCCCAATTAAGACCTGGGCGCGCGCATCACAGATCTCTCCAGACATGGTCGGTTTTACATTCTCAGTTCACACCGGCAAGGCGTTTGTTGATGTCGTTATAACTGAGGAGATGGTGGGACACCGCCTCGGTGAGTTTGCACCAACTAAAAAGTTCTTGAGACACGGAGGCAAGATGCAGAAGGAACAGGAGGCCAAGGCTAAGGAGGCAGAGATCGCTGCTGCACAAGCCGCTAAAGCCCCTGCAGACGCTAAGAAATAAGTATGAAGGCGTCACTTTCAAACTATGGTCAGTCGCCCCGTAAAACGAGGTTGGTCACCAATCTCGTGAAAGGAAAGTCAGTAGCTGAGGCACTCACCGCACTTCAGTTTCTTGAAAAGCGTGCTGCAACACCTATGGCAAAATTGATCGCATCAGCTGCAAAAAATGCCGAGAAGCAGGGAGAGGATATCCGTCAGCTCGTCATCAAAAACATCCGCGTCGATAAGGGATTAGTCCGCACAAAAGGTATGCCACGCGCGTTTGGACGTACGACACCCATTCGTCACCGCATGAGCCACGTGTTTGTTGAGCTTACGAAAAAGGCGGCTGCAGTCGAAAAACCGGCACGCAAAACAGCTAAAAAAGTAGCTCAGAAAACTACAAAATAATATGACACACATTGTTCATCCGTACGCCCACAGACTCGGAATTCTCCGCGATTGGAGAAGTCGTTGGTATGCGCACAACCCAAAGAAGTATCGAGAGTTTTTGCGCGTGGACGCGCTCATCAGAAAATTTCTAACCAAACGTCTCAAAGGTTCGTATGTCTCGCACATAGAAATTGAGCGATCACAAAAAACACTTCGTGTCATGATCCACACAGCGCGCCCCGGTATGGTAATCGGTAGACAGGGCGATAGTGCAACGAAGCTTAAAAAGGATTTGGTGCAACTTTTGAAGTCTGCAAAGCTCACCTCAGTCCCCTCACTGTCACTCGACATTATTGAAATCCGCCAACCTGAATCGAATGCAGCGATTGTCGCTGCAATGATCGTAGAGGGTCTCGAAAAGCGCATGCCGTTTCGCCGCGTAACAAAGCAAACGATGGACAAAGTCATGGCTAATCGTGACGTTCTCGGCTGTAGAATTTCTCTCTCGGGCATTTTCCAGGTCGGAGGCATGGCACGCACAGAAGTTATGCGAAAGGGCCGTGTACCGCTTCAGACGCTCCGTGCCAATATCGATTATGCGCAGGACGAGGCGACGCTGCAGTCGGGCAAGGTGGGTATCAAGGTCTGGCTCTACTTTGGAGACGTCTTTGCAGAGCGGGCAGCAGGCAAGGAGTCACGCGGAGGTAGTCAAAAGGACGCGAGCCATGGACGATCAAAACGATAAACCACTATGTTATTTCCTAAAAAAGTAAAATTTAGAAAGTGGCAAAAGGGACGCACGAACCCGCTTAAAAAGCGCGTCGCCACGCGCGGTGTAAAACTCGCGTTTGGGTCACACGGACTTCGTGCGCTTGGTACCGCACGCATCTCATCAAACCAGATAGAGGCAGCACGCCGTGTTCTTGCACGTACGCTCGGTAAAACTGGTCGCGTGTGGACGCGCATCTTTCCTGACATGCCAGAAACAAAGAAGGGGGGAGAACTCCCGATGGGTAAGGGTAAGGGGGATCCGTTTCGTTTTGTGGCGGAAGTACATGCTGGTGGCATTCTTTTTGAGCTTGACGGTGTTACTGATGCTATCGCCGTCGCGTCACTTAAGCAGGCAGGTTCTAAAATCCCCGTGAAGACAACTGTCATAACGCGCCACTAATCAATTTGAATATGAAAGCAAAAGATGTTAGAACTAAGACACCGGCAGATCTCCAAAAGCTGAAAGCTGAGCTTGAAGCAGAGCTTCGTGACTGGCGCTTTGGCAATGCAGGGAGCCGTTCAAAGAACGTGCGCACGTCGCGCAAAATCCGAAAGGATATCGCACGCATCAACACCGTGCAGAACGAGGCAAAATAATATGGACTCAAAAAAAATTAAAACACTTGTCGGCATCGTCACCTCTACGAAAATGAAGGACACCGTGACCGTGCGTGTGAACCGCTTCGTTAAGATGCCGAAGTACAAAAAATATGTTCTTCGTTCGAAGAAGTATCTTGCGCACGCGCCTGGAAACACCCTCACCGAAGGGGATCGTGTAACCATTCGCTCGACTCGTCCGATATCGAAGCGTAAACATTTTGAGGTCGTCAACTAGCATATATGATTCAAGATCGTTCACTCGTTAAAGTCACAGACAACACCGGGGCAACCGTGGGAAGAATTTTTAAAATCCTCGGTGGCTCTAAAAAACGCTACGCGACTATCGGTCAGCTTGTTGTTTTTTCAGTGCAAACTGCACAGCCACGCAAGATGGTAAAGAAAAAGGATGTGCTCCTTGGCGTCGTTGTTCGTACCGTAAATAAATTTCGTCGCAAAGATGGCTCGTATATCCGCTTTGATGATAATGCTGTGGTTGTGCTCGCGAAGAACCCGAAGGATCCATTTGAACCAAAAGCAAACCGTATTTTTGGACCCATACCCCGTGAAATTGTAGAATTGGGATATCAGAAAATCGGCTCACTTGCACCTGAAGTCGTATAGCAAACATGACTGTTAAATAAAATTGTATGCACATTAAAAAAGGAGATTCAGTCATTGTCATCTCAGGAGCATCAAAGGGTGCAAAGGGTACAGTCATGCGTGCGATTCCCACCGAGGGCCGTATCGTCATAGACGGCGTCAATATGCGCAAAAAGCATCAAAAGAATCCTCGTGGCGGCAAAGGGAAGGTGGTAGAAAAGCCGATGCCCATTGATGTATCAAACGTAAAACTCGCAAAATAATATGGCAACAGGGACATCAACTAAAACTCAGGACGCAACAAGCTTTGACGCACTCAAGGGCGCGTTTGGCTACAAGAACAAACTCCAGGCACCTCGTTTGGTGAAAGTCGTTATCTCGACGGGTACAGGAAAGATAAAAGATAAAAAGAAAGTCGAGCTCATTCAGGACCGTCTCGCAAAAATCACTGGACAAAAGTCAGCGCCGCGTGGTGCAAAGAAAAGCATCGCAACGTTCAAGGTCCGTAAAGGAGATGTGGTCGGCTATCAAATAACCCTTCGCGGTGTGCGCATGTTCGACTTCTTAGATAAGCTGGTCCACATCGCACTTCCTCGTTCTCGCGACTTCCGTGGCCTTTCTCCTAAGGGAATCGACTCGATGGGGAACATGACCTTAGGCGTCAAAGAACATACCATTTTTCCTGAAACTTCAGACGAAGATTTGAAAGACGTATTTGGCCTTGCAGTCACTATTGTCACGACTGCAAAATCAAAGAAAGAAGCCGACGCCTACCTCCGCCACATCGGCGTCCCGCTACAGGAGAATTAATTAAAATTAGACCTGTCCTCGCGCCTTAAGTTCACTACCCCAGAACCGGGCACGGCTTTCTGCATCGCGTATTTTGTATTTTGCCATATCGAGAACGTCTGCCCGCGGATTAACGAGCAAAGAGAGTGCCCCGGTAGCTCGCGTTGCATCAAGAAGCGCCCGGGCTTTCTTTTTTCTGAGCCCTTCTATTGAGTCGTCGATTCCCGTCCCTTCGCCAAATGGACTCGCATGATTAAAGTCATCTGATTCAATGTTGTTCATACAGCCATCCTAGACCCATTGTCGCGCTTGCGCAAGGGGAGGGGGTGTGCTATTCTCGTAAGGTGCTTAAGGGCGCGCTGGGATAACTCGAATAGGGTGTCTCAGGGTCCTCCTCGAGGCGCGAAAGTATGGCTAAAAAGTCACAACTCGCCCGTAATGCTAAACGCATCCGCTTGTCGGCGCGCTTTGCTGATAAACGCGCTGCCCTGAAGAAGGCAGGCGATTATGAGGCACTCCAGAAACTGCCTCGAAATGCCTCTCCAGTACGCATCAAAAACCGCTGCGCAATCACGGGGCGAAGCCGAGCATACATGCGCCAGTTTGGCCTTTCTCGTATTCAATTTAGAGAGATGGCGCTTCGCGGTGAGCTGCCCGGCATTAAGAAAGCCTCTTGGTAGTACGCATCTATGGCAACACTTACTGACACCATTGGAGATTTTATCAACCGTTTGACGACCGCAGTCGCGGTTAGAAAGGCATCGGTTTCTGTCCCGTACTCAACATTGAAATTTCAAATTGCACTTCTTTTAAAGCGTGAAGGCTACCTCGGTGAGATTAAAGAGGAGGAGAGTGGCCCCTACAAACATCTCATCGTTGAGCTTTTGTACGACGCCGACGGTGAGCCGCGCATTCACGGAGTAAAACGCATTTCAAAGCCAGGACGCCGTTTGTACGCCGGCTCCACCGATGTGATGCCGCACAAATATGGAAAGGGCGCAATCGTTCTCACCACACCAAAAGGCATTATGACGGACGCAGATGCGCGTAAAAATCGTGTTGGTGGCGAAACGATGTTTTCTATTTGGTAAATATATGAGCAGAATCGGAAAAAATGCAATTGTAGTTCCACCCAAAGTCGAGGTGACCATCCGCGACGGCGTGCTTTCAGTAAAGGGACCATTGGGCGCGCTCAAAAAAGATATCCACCCAATGATTGATGTAGTTGTTGCTGACGGGAAAGTAACGGTCACACCAAAAAATAATACCAAACTCGCGCGTTCGCTCTGGGGTACATTCGCTTCACATATCAAGAATATGATTATTGGAGTTGAGACCCCCTATGCAAAGAAACTTGAGCTTCAGGGTATCGGCTATCGTGTTGAAGTGCAGGGCAAAAATATTAAACTCCTCGTTGGTTTTTCACATCCCGTCCTTGTTCCGATCCCCGAGGGTCTGACCGTCGTTGTGGAAAAAAATATTGTCACCATGTCAGGTATTGATAAAGAAGCAGTAGGTCAATTTGCAGCAAACGTACGCGCGGTGAAAAAGCCAGAGCCATACAAGGGCAAAGGACTCCGCTACGAGGGTGAGTATGTCCGCCAGAAGCAGGGTAAGAAGGCGGCCGCATAATCAAACATATGAGCAAGCTCACTCCAAAAACAAAAACTGCACTTCGCGATCGTCGTCATGGGCGCATTCGTGCACGCGTATCTGGTACAGCAGCGCGTCCCCGTTTGGTCGTGTATCGATCAAACAAGTTTGTCTCAGCACAGGTCATTGATGACACAGTGGGTAAGACACTCGCGTCCGCTCGCGGCGCAAAAGGCTCACTCATGACACAGGCAAAAGCAGTGGGTGTGGCGATCGCAAAAGCGGCAAGCGCGAAGGGTATCATCAAGGTAGTGTTTGATCGTGGTGGGTACGAGTACACGGGGCGTATACGAGCATTAGCAGACGCAGCGCGCGAGGGCGGACTACAATTTTAATATACACAATATGACTGATGCACCAGAACAGAATGTCCCCGAGGTAACAGTGGAAACACCGGCTGCGCCAGTAGTGGAAGCGCCGCGCGAGTCGCGCGGTCGTGGCCGCGGTGGAGACCGTGGAGGTAGAGGAGGAGACAGGGGTGGACGAGGGGGCGACCGCGGTCGTGGCCGACGCCGAGAAGAAAAACCTCGAAGCGAGTTTGATCAAAAAATTATTGCGCTTCGTCGCGTTGCACGTGTGGTCGCCGGTGGCCGTCGGTTTTCATTTTCAGCAGCAGTTGTCGCTGGAGACAGAAAGGGGCGTGTGGGCGTTGGCATCGGTAAGGGCGCCGATACGCAGCTCGCCGTTGATAAAGCGTTTCGTGACGCTAAGCGCCAAATGATTCGAGTTCGCACCAATGAAGACATGACTATTACGCACGATGTGCTCGCCAAAGAGTCATCGGGTATCGTGGCTATCCGTCCCGCACCTGATCGTGGGCTGGTCGCCGGCTCATCGGTAAAGACCGTGCTTGAACTCGCCGGCATTAAGGATGTAACTGCAAAAGTGTTGTCAGGTTCGAAAAATAAACTGAATATTGCCCGCGCGACAATAAAGGCGCTCGCCTCACTCAAAAAATAGTATGGAACTTAATTCATTAGTAAAACCTCGAGGACAAATGACGAGTCGACGTGTCGGCCGTGGTGGTAAGCGTGGAAAGACGAGCGGCCGTGGTGGTAAAGGGCAGACCGCACGCGCAGGTAACAAGCGCCGACCAGAGTGGCGTGACATCATCAAGAAAATTCCAAAGCGTCGCGGGTATGGGGTTAATCGCTCAAGTACGGTGCGGCCCAAGGTGCCCGCAGTGGCACTCAACCTTGACGTAATCGCTCGACACTACGAGAACAATGCAACGGTAAGCATCAAGTCTTTGATTGAAAAGGGATTGGTCCGTCGCGTCTCTGGCCGTGTACCGCCTCTGAAGCTTGTAGCTCGGGGCGCAATCGACAAAAAAATTAGCTTTGAGCGAGGTATTATGGCATCAGCGGGCGCCCGTGCAGCCGTTGAAAAAGCCGGCGGAACCCTCGCCTCATAAATCATGGGTACATTTTTTACCAAACTCAGCCTCATCTTCACGGATGGTTCGCTCATGCGACGGCTGGGCTTTATTGTGATCGTACTTGTCGTGTTTCGACTCATGGCGGCGATTCCAATCCCCGGTATTGACGAAGCACGCCTTGCTGAGTTTTTTCAAAACAGCTCACTCCTCGGCTTCCTAAGCATTTTCTCAGGAGGCGGACTTTCAAATCTCTCGATTGTTATGCTTGGTGTCGCACCGTACATTACGGCGTCTATCATCATGCAGTTGGCGACGATCATCGTCCCCGCACTCAAGAGCATGTATCAAGAGGAAGGTGAAATGGGACGTAAGCGTTTTGGACAGTACTCACGACTTCTCTCGGTACCGCTCGCTGTCGCACAGGGTGTCGGGCTTCTGTACTACTTTGAAACGCAAGGACTTATCACCACGCTCACCTGGTACACATTCGCGATCAACGTACTTATTGTGGTGGCCGGCTCACTATTTCTCATGTGGCTTGGCGAGCTCATCAGTGAATTTGGTATCGGAAACGGTGTTTCGCTCATCATTTTTGCTGGAATTGTCGCAGGTATGCCCGCACTTCTATCACAACTATTATTCACCTTTGATCCATCACAAATCCCTCTCTACGCTGGATTTTTGGCCGCATCGCTCGTCATCACTTTTGGTGTAGTGTACGTTTCTGAAGCAGAACGGCCCGTCCCAGTCACATACGCAAAGCGAATGGTGGGGAATCGAGAGACTGGCGGTGTGCAGTCCTACGTTCCGCTTCGATTGAACCAGGCTGGTGTTATGCCTATTATCTTTGCGCTCTCAATTATTACAATCCCGCAATTTGTTATCGCTGGTATCACACGCTTTGTGACTGATCCGTCTATACTCTCTCTCGTCACACAGCTGACAACATTTCCTGGTAATCAAATTGTGTATGGCGTGTTCTACTTCCTTCTCGTCTTTCTTTTCACCTACTTCTTTACCGCAGTTACGTTTGATCCAACACAGATGGCGAACAATCTTCAAAAGAATGGAGCATTTGTCGCCGGGATTCGTCCGGGGCTACAAACTGCAGAGTACCTCGGTCGCGTCATCACTCGCATTACACTCGTCGGTGCCGTGTTTTTGGGTGTCATCGCAGTCTTGCCGCTCGCGATGCAGTACATAACAGGTGCTGCAACATTTGCTATCGGTGGCACTGCGCTTCTCATCGTCGTCTCCGTTGTTCTTGACCTCGTCCGCAAAATTGACGCACAAGTCTCATTGAGAGAATATTAAGATTGTAAGCTTGACTTTTAAATTTGCGCGAGTATATTGTAATTAATGGAAGATAAGTTTCCTCTAAAGGCGTACATGGGACGGGGCGCTATCGTAAAAGATAGCTATCGTGGTCGAACAGAATACATCGTCACTGGCAGGACAGAGAAGACGCATGAGGTCACAGTGCGACCAACGATTGAAACAGACCTTGTAGGGTATTTACTTTGTTGGGCTTTTGGGGATCGAAAGAAAATGATTAACCGTGTTTGGCCGGTAAAGACTACGCCAGGATACTTCGATCGTTAAATTGCCATTTGTGATACAGTGACGAAATGCAGTACGCTCGTCTTCTGGTCGCCGCTGTGATTATAGATGAATCGGGCCGCGTGCTTTTGTGCAAACGAAGTATGAATAAAAAAATCGCACCCGGTGCATGGCATATGCCGGGTGGCGGAATCGATGAAGGTGAGAGCATGGAAGGGGCGGCTGTCCGCGAGTTGCGTGAAGAGCTCGGATTTATCGTGTCGAGTGTTGTCGTCACCGATGTCACCTACGTATTTGATGCTGATGACGGACAGCATCATCTCACGTTCGTTCGGGTAATCGTGAGTGGCGACGTTGTTCTTAATGACGAGAATGAATCATTTGAATGGGTGTTACCGGAAAACTTTCAGAATTATCTAGAACCTCATGTTCTCGATGTTAATCTCCGAGCAGCAAATTTCAAAATTTGATACTATAGGGCGTATGGCTGACAAAAATGTAGTTGTAATTGGTGGGCCAACGGGCAGTGGAGAATCAACAATTACGAAAATGTTACTAGAAAAATATCCGCACCGTTGTGTGCGGCTGGTGACCGCGACAACGCGGTCACCTCGAGGCGAAGAAAAAGACGGCATTGATTACTATTTTTTTTCAAAAGAACGTTTTTTGGCTGAAGCGGAGAGTGGCGGCATACTTGAATACGGATACGTACCCAATCGCGACACCTACTACGGTACGTACGGGCCTGATTTAAAATCAAAACTTGATCAAGGGTACATTGTCATTACTAACTTGCAAATTGTAGGCACGAAGTTCTATAAACAAAATTATAATGCAACGACCATTTATTTGATGCCGGGGAGCATGGAAGAGTTACGTGGGCGACTTCTAAGACGTAACCCCGATATGACGCCAGAGGATCTTGCCATGCGCCTACAAAATGCTGAGGACGAGAACAGGGACGAAAAACCCTTCTACGACCACACCGTGGTCAACGCTGATGGCAAGCTCGATGAGGCGTTTCTTAAAGTAGAACAGATTTTGATAAAAGAAGGCTACAATCTTGAATAAATGACCGGTTTTGATACACTAGGATGGTGAACGCAAAACACCTCTTTTTCTTCGTCGGGCGCACTGCGTCAGGTAAGGAGACTCAATCGACCAAGCTTGCTGAGAAGCTCGGGTATCAGCTCTTTATGACCGGGGCAAAGTTTCGTGAAATAATCGCGTCAGGGTCCCAGCTCGGTGAGCGTATCCGCATTGATTACGAAAAAGGACTCCTCATGCCCGCATGGGTTGCTAACTACATGTTCGAGCACTTTTTGTTTAATCTCGTCGCTGATCAAGGAGCCGTTTTTGAAGGCTCGGGACGGGACGTCGATCAAGCCCAGACAATAGAAAAAGTGTGCGCCTGGCTTGGGAGAGGATACACCATATTTAACCTCGAAGTGAGTGAGGATGAAGTTGTTCGGCGCTCGCTGGCTCGCGGCAGGCCCGACGGATTGGACCGCGATGAACACACCATCCGCGTTCGCCTTGAAGAATACTCACGTACCACGTCACACGCCATCGAGGAATTTAAACGTCTTGGTAAACTCATCACTGTAAATGGAGAACAATCGCCAGAAGCGGTCCATGAAGAAGTGATGCGACACGTGCTCGGGTTAGGTATATGAGTCTTTTAACGCTGGCCGAAGAGATCGCTGCTCTACGAGAGGGCGGAAGACGTTTGGCTACCTATGTACGCGAAGTAGGAGCGACTATTAAGCCCGGCATTACCACGCGCGAACTCAATGATCACTTTGAACGATTGGTGCGCGCAGGCAATGATGAGCCTAGTTTTTTAAATTATGCACCTCGTGGTGCAAAGCGTCCCTTTCCTGCAGCTATCTGCATATCGGTAAACGATGAAGTGGTGCACGGTATCCCCACGGAGAATAGCCGAGTAATCATGGACGGTGATATTGTCACTCTTGATGGCGGTGTGACGCATCAGGGGCTCATCACCGACCACGCGGTATCATTTATTGCTGGGATTCCAGACGAAGAGGCGGTTGCGCTTTTACAAACGACTGAGCGCGGTCTTTTGGCAGGCGTTGCTGCAGCCAAAATAGGTAATCACGTTGGAGACATTAGTGCGGCTGTCGAGGCGGTAGGAGTCGAAGAAGGATATGGGATTGTATACGAGCTTGGCGGGCACGGCGTTGGCTATCACGTCGACGAGGAACCATACATACCCAATGTTGGATGTTCTCTATCTAGGTGCTCTGTCCCAAACCTGAATACTTTCTGTTTTAAGAATTCTTTTTCAATCCCCCCGCAATTATCATATATTTCACACTTTTCACCGTTAAGTGTAATCCTTATTTCTCGTCTGTCCGTTAGCATGTTTTTAACATAGCTATCAACCGAGTTGTCTATAAGGTCTAAAATGCATTCTTCAGCATTTACATCCTGCGTTAGAATGTTAATAAACAGCTTCTTCCTAGGGAATGCATCTATTGTCTCTTTTATCATATTAAACTCCTTTTTTGTATTGGTAAGGTGCGCTGAATCTATAAGCAC
>ERZ1292625.2941-Hain-H41-01um-R1-2941-length-14649-cov-5_pt1 | contig 14649 bp, 10 predicted proteins | sample MGYA00564400_ERZ1292625 | MGnify/ENA primary metagenome ERZ1292625 (study PRJEB36523, sample SAMEA6512639) | groundwater metagenome | collected 2019-01-08 | study: AquaDiva: Metagenomics assemblies of 32 groundwater samples | reverse complement strand
CTCGAAGCTACCTAATTTTAAATCATATAGAGCTTGAGTAACAAAACGGGCATACATCAAATGTAGCACTGAGTGTTCGGCACCGCCAAAATACAAATCAACTGGTAACCAATCTTGGGTAATTTGCTTATCAAATGGCATCAAATTAGCACTCACAGCATCAACACTTGGGTAGCGCAAGAAATACCACGAAGAATCGACAAAAGTATCCAATACATCAGTTTCGCGTATTGCATCAGATCCACAGTGTGGACACTTAACATTATAAAACTCTGGGTGGTCAGCAAGTGGTCCTTTACCCTCACCACTTGGCTTGTAATCGGCTATTTCTGGTAAAACTACTGGTAAGTTCTCCTCAGGGTACCAACCAGCAGGTTCCCAATCAGAATGATCCGCCTGCAAGGTCTCACCTTGCAGGTCAAAGTAGGAATTACCTTTCTTGGCACAGACATCACAATAAATCATGGGTATTGGTGCTCCCCAATATCTTTGTCTTGAAACAAGCCAGTCTCGCAGGTGATAGTTGACATGTTCTTTGCCTAAACCATTGTCTTTCAAGGGCTCTTTGACTATATCTAAATGATACTTTGTAGCAAATTGGTAGTCGCGCTCATCATATGCAGGCACTCCCATGACAGTACCTGTTCCATATCCTGGGGCAACATAACTTGCTTTCCAAATTGGTAAGCGTCGACCATTTAAGGAGTTTATTGCATACTCCCCTGTAGCAACACCTTCCTTTTCATAGGTTTGCTTGTGTTTATTGTAAAGCTCGTCATCGGCTACGACCAAAAAAGTTGCAGAATTCAAGGTGTCTGGCCTGGTGGTAAACACCTCTAGTTCCTCACCATTTTCTTTTTTGAAAGTAATTAATCTGCCTTTTGCTTTCCCAATCCATTCTTTTTGCGCTACTTTCACCTTCTGGGTCCAGTCAATTTTGTCCAAGTTGCCAAGCAAACGATCAGCGTAATCAGTAATTCTAAAGAACCATTGTGACAATTGCCTTCTCTTGGGAATATTGCCACATCTCTCACACACTCTTGTGCCCTCAGGCACTTCTTCAATAGAAGTGTATGTTGGAGGGAATTTACCAGCTTGTGCAGGGGTAACTATCTGTTCATCAGACAATACAGTCTTACAGCCAGGACACCAATTAACAAAAGCTTTCTTCTTGTAAGCAAGTCCCGCTTTAAACAACTGCACAAATAACCATTGAGTCCATTTGTAGTAGTCGGCTTCAGACGTAGCTACTGCTCTGTCCCAATCATAGCCATGACCTATTTGTTTAAATTGGCGCTCATAATTTTTAATTGCTCGATCTACAAACACTTGTGGGGCTTCGCCAATCTTTAAGGCATAATTTTCAGAGTGAATACCAAAAGAATCATATCCCATTGGCTGCAGGACGCGTTTTCCCTGCATTCTCATGAATCTTCCATGCACATCTCCACCTGTTGAGGAAAAGATCGTTCCTACGTGTACTCCTTCAGCAGATGGATATGGAAACATCCACAAATTGTAGTATTTGTCAGAAGCATCAGAAACATCTGGATGATAGAGCTTTGTTTCACGCCACTTGTCTTGCCATTTTTTCTCAGTTAAAGTATGATTATATTTATTCGTAAGAGTCATTTGTCTTATATAATACAAGATACAGGGCAAAACTCAAAGTTTCATTACTCTCTTCTTACCAAATCCCCAAAATCCGGTAAAAAACAGGGTATTTTTTTCTTAGCACTTACTCATTGAGAGTGACAAAATAGACAATTTGAGTATTAACATCTTATTAACTTTATATCCTGTAACATGGAAAATAATAAACAAAAATTGATAGAAATATATTTAAAACTAGATTTCCTTGTGCCTTCCCTATTCATATCATAGTGTGTGAAAATATTAACCGCTTAGCCTTAATAAATACCCGCAATCTATTGCGATTATCAAAATTATATCTATATTTACGTACAACAGGTGATGTATTTAATAGTAGTAAAGTAAGTTAATAAGATTGCGGATAAATTATTATATGTACGTGTGAAAGCGTGCGGTCTTTACCCATCTAGCAGACAATGTTTATGTATCTTATAATTATTAGCCTCCAACTATATCAAACTATATTTTGGTGCATTGGAGAAATTTACACCACTGGTGGACCGTACCAGAATCGAACTGGTGTTTCTGCAATGCGAATGCAGCGCACTACCACTGTACTAACGGCCCAACAAAATATATAAAATTATCTTAAGACAGCAAATGGAGATACCCTTACACCATTCTTTTGCACTTCAAAATGCAAGTGAGGTCCAGTAGATCTTCCAGTTGATCCTACTTGACCGATAGAGCTACCTCTTGTTACAGTTTGACCTATTACTACATAAATCTTTGACAGATGGGCATAGAGAGTAATGTAGCCATTTCCATGGTCAATCACAACTTTGTTTCCATATCCTGTACTATCCCAACCAGCGGCAATAATTTTTCCAGAATCTGCTGCCAAAACAGCAGGAAGTGATCTATTGGCAATATCAATACCTGGATGGTACCAATAAAAGCTTTGAGAAATAGTTCCCTGTGTTGGCCAGACAAATTGACCAGAAGCAACCACAGTTCCAGCATCAGGTGTAATTTGCTTTGGTCTAACTGCTCCTCCACTTGTTCCTGTTACTTCAGTCGGCTTTACTCCCTCTGGAACTATTATTGTTTGACCAATGGCTAGCTCAAAAGTTTCATCGTTAGCAAATGAGTTAAAGGGAAAGTTTACTATTCCCTGTGGTTCAGTATCATATCTTTTAGCAATTGAATAAACAGTTTCACCTTTGGCCACTTTGTGGCTCACGCCAGTTACAGGCAAGATTTTAATAGCTTGACCAACTTTTATTTTATCTTTTGTTAAATCATTCTCCCACCTAACACTGTCAGCAGAAATTCCAAACTTGTCAGCAATTGAACTAACAGTATCACCATCAGCAACTACATATTCCTCAATGTTACCTCTGACATCTGAAACAACCGTAGCAGTGGATTGATCTTCCAAAGACATGCCCAATACGGCAGTAGTGGCTGGAATGTTCCAGGGGTCAATTGTTCTCCCTGGAATCTCTTGAGCGATGATTGGGGCAATCATTACTCCCAAGGCAGCAATACCAGCCATGCTGGAATGCATTAATTTCTGGGCTAACTTACCCCGCTGTTTATATAAAGCACTGACAAACGTACCTTTGTGATTCTCAAATTTAATAAATTGAAGATGGAAAGTGTGGAGTAAAAAGGCAAACAGCTCAAAACCAAAGTTTTTAAGGTTTTGGCCAAACTTTTGTAAGTCCTGATAGATGTCCTCCATGGGCGTTAGTAGTGTACCAAGGGTAAGCTAAAGGGTCAAATTTCAAGCAGTCTGTGCAGTTTTGAGAGTTGTTAAGAATTCTTCGTTATTGGTAGTTTTTTTGAGTCTGTCAAGCAAGCTCTCTGTTCGCTCGTCATCTGATAGCATATCTAACATGCGTCTTAAGGTGTGGATCGTTGGAAGCAGTTCCATACCATACAGTAATTCTTCCTGACGGGTACCGGAACGGGTTACATCAATACTTGGAAAAACTCTTCTTTCAGCCAAGCGTCTAGACAAATGCAGTTCCATATTTCCAGTACCTTTGAATTCTTCATATATCAGGTCATCCATCTTGCTACCTGTTTCAACTAAGGAAGTTCCAATAATAGTTAAACTACCACCATTTTCAATTTTGCGGGCTGCACCGAAGAACTTTTTGGCTGGAAAAAGGGCTACTGGGTCAAAACCTCCAGTTAAGGTTCTTCCAGAAGTTGGCAAAGCTAAGTTGTATGCACGAGCCAATCTAGTTATTGAATCTAATACTATAACAACATCTTTACCCATCTCAACAAGTCTTTTGGCACGGTCGAGTGCAAGTTCTGAAATTCTGGTTTGTTTTTCTGGAGATTCATCAAAGTTGCTTGAGGCAACTTCACCTGTGCCATTGGTTATCTTCTTCATATGCATGGTGATATCAGTTACCTCTTCAGGCCGTTCGCCAATTAAAACTGCCATTAAGTGAACTCCCTCTACTCCACCTGTCTTTTTGTCAGATTTGCTTTCTTCGTCAGAAGGTTCTGGATAGTTATTGGCAATGCCATTCATGATGTCTTTTATGAGCCAAGTTTTGCCAGCCTTTGGAGGAGAAACAACTAAAGCCCGCTGTCCAAAGCCAATTGGAGCAATTAAATCTACAACTCGGGTTGTTAAGGGTTCAGGTCCAGTGGACAGTTTTATCTGTTCATCTGGGTAAATTGCCACCAAGTCATCAAATACTGGTCTGTTGAGCGTCTCTTCAATAGGACGGTCATTTACTTTTTCAACTTTCAAAAGTCCCCAATATCTTTCATTTTCTTTAGGACGTCTAGCTTGACCTCCAACTAAATCACCATTTCGCAGAGCGAAGCGTCTTATTTGGGAGCTACTGATATAGACATCTTTTTCTGTGCCATTGTAGCTGCGTCTTAAGAGTCCCGAGCCTTCATTGGCAATATCCAGCAAACCCTCAACATATTCTGTTGGTAGGTCACTGTCTGGCAAATATCTGTCATCTACTCTCAAGCCTGGTTGTGTTTGATCGTTCATAAAAATGTTTGAAACATTAAGTTAGCCGAAGTACTATTACTCTTCCCGTGGGAGTAAGCTTATTTTACTATTTTCTGGTATTTTGTCAATTACAGCTTCTTAATCCTTACTTGTCTAGTTTAAAGAAAATATCGCCAATGGCAATATTTGGATCCATGCTCTGTTTATTCAAAAATTTAAGCTCAATTCTGGAAAGACTATTACCGCCAGTCTTTTTAACACTCAAACTAAAATTGCCAGGTTGGCCAGGGGTCGATTCACAAGCATCACCTGCGGGTGACAAATTACCATATTCAAGTGAAGTTCGATAATTCCAGAAGTTTTCAAAGTTGGTAAAAACCATTTCATCTGTATCAATTACACTGTCAGCCTCATCATAACCAATTAATTGCAGGGTGCATTTACCGTTAGGACAAGCACCAAATGGCATAAAGTCGCCAAAATCCACAATCTGGACACTAAACTCCTTGGCAGTTTTTTCCTCTATAAAGCTAAAATTATAATCATGGTTTTTGTATTGCCAATATGGCTGGGCTCCACTACCTAAATCTGCAATTCCATAGTCTTTTGGCAAACAAGCATTAGTCACATTCATCACTCCCCCCGTATTTGCCCCGTATGCTAGTGGAGAAGTCAGGCTTTTAATATATGAAACATCGTTGCCTCCACTATTTGAAATTACTAAGTTTGGCATTAGCTTCTCACTTCCAACAACACTTTCTCCCGGAGTCAAAGTCAAAAGAGTTGGATCAAAGGAAAAATAAGAACTGGCAGCAAAAGAGGTAGTTGCAAAAGACAAAAAGAAGGCTACAGCAAGAACAAAGATGAGAGCTAATTTTTTCATTTTTTAGGTCGCACTGATTTTCCTACGGAGACGTCTAAATGTCAAGGATCCTCAAAAACAATGTCAAAAGGATTAACATGTAATGGATCTTGTTCATGAGAATGCGCATCTATTTCTGACCAATCGCTAGCATATAAAATGCCGCCAAGTTGCTTTTTAAGAAAGCTATATCCCATTTTCAGACCAAGAAGAGCTGCCAAGCTAACAATTCCTTCCAAATTTGCATCTTCTTGGAGAGGTTTTAAAATATCATTAATTACAAAACTAGCAGATAAACATTCAAGCGTCCTAGTTAACTTAGCCAGATTGCGTTTGGCATTTTTAATCCTAATATCCTCCTGATCACACTGGGTATTTAATTCTTCTGATACAAACTGAACTAAATGTCTTCTTTCATGCAGCCAACGACAAATCATCATTCCCCTTAAATATTCTCGAGACATTTCTAAACTATCGCTAAATGGTGGTTTTCCTATGGTTTTACTGACCTGAGAGAATATTTTCTCAATATCAAAAATACAATAAATTTCTGATGGTTGATCCCTGTCTGCCTGCCAAGAGACAACTGCTTCATCACTTCCACTCAAATCACCATGACCAAAGATAACTTTCTCAACAATACCACCCGGATCGGAAATCCCCAATCTTTGCAGCTCCAACCTTGTATCAGCTCTAAATTTGTCTGGAGAAAACGAAACGGACACCACGTCATGTTTTTCCAAATAATCTTCAAACTCAATCATTTTACTCTTTTGGCCAAGACTAATAGTCTGTTCCAGGTAGTGCCTGGTGGATCACAGGTTTGTAGGACCAAAGTTTCTTCAGTGTAGCCTTTGGTCAACCAGGACACATCTGCAGGATTAGTTATTACTTTTTGGGTTACTTGATATTCATATTTTTGGTCTGCAAAATAGATGGTTACTCTGTCTCCCTCATCTAGCTTTCTGACCATATAAAAGACTGCATTGTACCGAGCAAAATTTAGTGGACTGTCGGTTGAATGGGCAAACAAATAAATAAGCTTTCCTTGGCCTGGAAAATATGTCCCCCTGGCATGAGCCACTCCTTCTTTGAGGGCCGCTTGGTAATCAGTGGTTGAATTGACATCCACATTAGCAATAATTTTTGATTTAGCGTTAATTTTGGGAATATATAAAGAATAGTGGGAATCCAACCCTAATCGTTGAGCTTCTTCCTGGATTTGGGAAGTTTCTAAAGCCTTGGTAGTCTCCAGTTGTTCAAGAATCTGTTTCTCATCTTTTAGTAAAAGGTAAGAAGTCTCTTCTTTAACAATCGGTCCAAAAGTAAACACCAAGGCTATGATTACAAATCCAATCAGACCTGCACCTATTCCTCGTAAAAAGCCATATGTCATTCTCACAATCAAAGGCGCACGAACAATGATTACTCCATGTCGTTTTGAAATTCCTTTTTGGTAAATAATGCCTCGTGGATACATAGTTTTACAAAAGTTTAAACCTTCTGTAAAGATATATTCCAACTCCGGTGGAGATAGCGGAGACTGTTGCAAATGTCAATCCTGGAATACCAGTTTTTGGCAATTCTTTTGGAGCAGTGGTTCCTAGAACTTGCGGTCTAGTGTTCACTGTAATATTAGTTCGACAATTGTCACTTGTTACCCAGTTGCCTCGTGAGTCTTTAACTTTCAAGATAGCTGTGTAATTTCCAGGGTTTAAATAAGTATGAGTAGATTTATTATCAGATTCAGTCACAATAGTTCCATCTCCAAAATTATATTCATATTGGGCAATTGATCCATTACTGTCACTTCCACTCCCAGTTAATTCTACTGTTAGGTCCTCAGTTCCAGATGATGGGTTGGCGTCCAAGTCTACACATGCACTAGTTGGTGTCTCATTGGGTGTAAATGTGTTCATAAACCACAATACTTTAACTGCATCAATGTCAGACGTGTATCCATAAGTAGCTCCATCGATTCTAATCCCATCTTGCCAAACACCAGTCAATCTCCATCCACTTCTGGTTTCTTCTTCAACTGTTATTTGAGTATCTGCTGGAACATCAACTACTGCACAGCCTTGGGTAAAGACATTCCACCAATTACTATCCACTTCGTGAGTTGCACCATTATATGTAATTCTAAATCTCCAACTTAAGACATTCTCTCCATTATTTCTTTCTCCATTACCATTGTCATCTTCATATTTACATAACTTCAATTGGGTATCACCAGCTGGTGTTGCAGTAGGTGTTGGTGTTACAGTTGGCGTTACAGTTGGTGTTGCTGATGGACTTCCTGTTGGTGTAGCTGTAGGTGAACTTGTAGGAGTAGCGGTTGGTGTAGGTGTTACGTCCTCTGGTGTAAAGGTATTCAAAAACCAGATAACTTTTACCAAATCTGCATCAGTGGTATATATGTATGGCATTTGATCAATTCTTACTCCATCTACCCATACACCTGTTAATCTCCATCCACTTCTGGTTTCTTCTTCAACTGAGACTTCAACACCAGCTGGTACGTCAACAATTGCACAGCCTTGGGTAAACAAGTTCCACCAATTACTGTCTACTTCATAGGTTGTTCCATTGTATGTGTATCTGAATGTCCAAGACATTGCCCATTCAAAGAAATCTTTTACACCATCTCCATCATCATCTTCATATTTACACATCTTTAGTTGTGTTCCAGGTGTTGGAGTGGCTGTAGGTGTTGGTGTAATTGTTGGGGTTGAAGTCGGCGTACCAGTAGGTGTCGCAGTGGGAGTGGCTGTAGGAGTAGGGGTTGGTGTTGGTGTTGGCGTCGCGGTTGGTGTAGGTGTGGCTGTAGCAGTAGGGGTTGGTGTTGGTGTTTCATCAGCCAATTCAAAATTTAGTTCACACTTGGAGCCATCTTTTTCTTCCTTTATCCACTGATCCTGTGATCTTAAGTGTACTTGACCTCGAACATCAAAACTGTCTTCTCCTTCTGGCAAAGTAAAGTCATAAAAGAAATGACCACCTTCTTCATCATTTGTCTCTACAGTATCACCATTAATTGTAAATCTAGCTCTGTTGTAAGCATCTTTATCTGGCTTACCAGTGATACTAAACCTTACCTGGTCACCAGTTTCTAAGCTTCTTAATTCACTACCTGTTAGCCTATTTCCCAAAGTATCAAAAGCACGCACATCTTCACAGTAATTATTTGGTCCTTCTCCTTCAGGTGGAGGATTGTCTCCACAAGCAGAAGCACTGTAACAAGTATGGAATTCTGTACAAATAGCATTACCCAAACCTGCACAATCAGCAACAGTATCACAATATGAATTACACGATGGTGATGTTGATGGAGCTGGTGGTTCTATAGGAGGGATGTCTGGTGTACAAGAAGAGGTATCTTTTTCACTTGCTATAAATTTATCTGTACAATTCATTCCATTCTCGTCACAATCAGTAAGACAATCTATTTGTTGCGTTCCACAATAACCTTCTATAAATCCAGGATAGTTGTCAAATTTTTGTCCAGACATATTACAACCACCGTCGGAACTTAGACTGTCACCAGGGCATGTATATCTAAAGAATGCGACACAACCTGTTATATCTCCTTCGCCAAGAGCATGGGTGTCATAGATCTTATTAAAGTTCTTGATATATAGGTTTCCACCAACAAAAGCTAATGAGGCTAAAATTAAAATTAGAAGTCCTTTTTTAAACATAATAAATACTGAGCAGTTGTGCGTATTATAGGGGGGAAACATGTGAAATGCAAATTCTCAACCTCTATCAACCTCTAAAATTGTAAGAAAAATGTAGGAGTTTAAACAAAATTGGCCCCAGGAGAGACGAGTGGTATGCCTGCCCTACACTCCACCCGTCACTACTAAGGCCAAATCGACTAAATGCATATTGACAACTAATTACATAATCTCTAGTCTATTCTTGTATTACTTTTTACATTTACCTGCCTGAAAAAGTAGTACGAATAAAAAGAGCATTTCTGTTCGTAGAGAGTTTGGAAATAGTTCACGCTTAGCCAAAACCTATCGACAGCGCTGCTCTTTTTTTTGTTTTCTAAGGTACGAATACATTTTAGCTCTCCTCCAAACAGTTTGTCAAATCCCATAATAAATTAATTGCCAATTCCCCACTATACCTATAATTATTAATAGGCAATTAATGCCTGTAATGCGGGATATTTTTACCTACACTAACGGTTGTGGATAACTTGTTGAAAACCTATAGAAGCAGAGCCTTAATTGCATCGGTTAAATATTTGAAATCGGTATTTGAGACAATATTACTAAAGCCCTGTCTTTTGGCATCCTTAACAATTTTCTCAATTCCCCGTATTGGTCTGATATCTCCCAACAAATCAACTTCTCCAACGGCAACGGTGTTTTTGGAAACTGGTTTGTCAAAATATGACGAGGCAACCGACAGGGCAATTGCCAAATCCGCTGACGGATCTTTTACCACTATACCTCCAACAACATTTACATAGACATCATAGTCGCCAACTGGAATTCCAGCCCGTCTTTGTAAAATGGCTAAAATAAGCTCTATTCGCTTACTATCGACTCCTTGAGCTACTCGTTTTGGAAAGGCAAGTTTTGATGTAACAACAAGTGACTGAACCTCAATAAGTATGGGGCGTGTGCCTTCCATAATAGAAGTTGTGACTGATCCAGCCACATTTTTTCGCTCATCTGACAAAAACATCTTGGATGTTTCTTCTACACACATAAGGCCTTTCTCCTCCATAGTAAATATTCCCACCTCATCTGTTGATCCAAACCGATTCTTCATAGCCCGAAGTAACCTGTATTGCAGATTTTTATCACCTTCAAACCAAACAACAGTATCAACAATATGTGCTAGTACCGATGGTCCTGCAACTGAACCTTGCTTTGTTACGTGACCAACAACAATAACGGGTATGCCATTTGCTTTGGCAAACTTTACAAGTCTAAATGCTGACTCTCTTACCTGGCCAACAGATCCTGCAAGCCCGGTGAGATCAGAAGTGGAAACTGTTTGAATACTGTCTACTATTAATAATCCCAAGTCAGACTTTATACTCTCGGCCGTTTCAACTATACTATCTATATCTGTTGACTCCATAAGTTGGATGTCTTTGCTTTTAATACCAAGTCTTTCGGCACGGAGCTTAATTTGAGTGGCAGATTCTTCTCCAGAGACATAGAGTATTTTTCCCATGTTATCGGCCACTTGTAATAGTATTGTGGACTTTCCAATTCCAGGTTCACCTGCAATTAAAGTTACTTGGCCATTTACTATTCCACCACCCAATACCCGATCAAGTTCTGATATTTTAGTTGAAGTCCGAGGCGTCTTTGATAGTTTTACTTCAGTTAAGTTCTGTGGAGTAATAACTACACTTCCACTTCTTTTGTTTTTACTGCCAGATTTAGTTTCAACAACTGATTCGACAAAAGAATTCCAAGTACCACAGTCAGGACATTTCCCCATCCATTTAGTTGATTCATATCCACACTGCTGACATATATACTTGGAGATTAACTTGGCCATTCATCTTTTATACAGTAGTTACAATATCTGGTCAAATAGGTTTTATATCCTCAATACTTAATCCAAAGTCTGTTATAACAATTGAATTGGGTGTTAACTTTACATTCATAGCTAAAATATTAAATTCTGACAAATCAAAATTTTTCTGCAAATCTTTTCCAATAGTTCTAATAATGCCCATAATTCTAAACTTAAGTTCCAAAAGTTCCATTCCAAATACATCTTCACAATCCTCTCCATTTAACAGATCGATTAAATTTAATCCCTCAACAAAAGGAGATATTGTACTAAAGTTTCCATTCTCTTCTCTGACACAATCAATCGGGTTAATTGTGATTGGAATTCTGTCACCTGATGGTAAAGTAAAAAACTTGGGATTATTATTCAAGTATAGAGATGACTTATTAATTATCTCTGTGTAGAAACTTAGGACAAAGCCGCCATTGTCATATATTTTTATAGCTTTATCCTGGTATCTATAAACTGATGAATCAACTCCATCAGCGATGAAGACGAAATCTTCACTATTAATGATTTGTTCTATTGATAACTCGCAGGGAAGCATTTATCTATAATTAACCGGCTTAGCAGTTAAGACCATACCTAAGGAGATTTTTCGCTGAATTGGGTCAATTTCTTCTACACATACATTCACTTCTTGGCCGGTCTCAAATCTTGTTCCTGGAGCTATCTTTGTCATGTGAACTAGTCCTTCAATACCAGGCTCTAGTTGAACAAACATACCATAATCAGATTGTTTGGTAATGGTTCCTTTTACTTTTGTGTCTTTTTGATATTTATCTGCAATTGTCTTCCAAGGGTCATCTTGTGCATGTTTAACTGATAATGCAAGTTTGCCATCCCTTGGTCCCAAAACCATAACTTTTAACTTGTCCCCTACTTTTACAACAGATGATGGATCTGCAACTTTTTCCCAAGAAAGTTCTGATACATGTACCAATCCTTCTACAGGAACAACTTTGCCATTTACTTTGGCTTTCAATTCAACAAATGAGCCAAAGGAAGTATTTTGAGTGACTACTGCTTCATATGTTTCACCCTCTTTCACGCTTTCTACAGCCTTTTGATTAAGTTCCATGCTTTCGGCTTCAGAAACTGCTTTCTCGGAAAATACTACTCTGTCTTTTGTTTTATCTATTTCAATAACTTTCACTTTTAAGTGTTGATCAATTAAATCTTCAAAGTTCTCTTGTGCTTTCTTTCCCAGATTTGCTTGGGGAATGTAGCCTGAAACAGATTCAAAATCAGCAGTCAATCCATTTCCACTAACGCCTGTTATTTTGACACTTAAGATCTTGCCTTTTTCTTTAATTTCTTTTAATCTCTCCCAAACTGAATCATAGGCTGCGTTTCTCAGAGAAAGAAGGACTGCCCCATCTGGAGTTTCAGGGTTAATGACAACGGCTTGAACTTTGTCGCCAACTTTCATACCTCGTACATAGTCTTTAGATTCGTTGAAGTAAAGATCAATAAGCATGCCTTCTGCTTTACCGCCGATATCAAAAGTTGCTGAATTCTTAAAAAGATTTGTAAGGGTTGCTTCTACTCTCTCACCACGTCTGAAGGAACGAACGTTACCTCCATGTGCTGCTAGGAGTTCTTCCATTGTTGTAGCTTTCATTCATTTTTTCCACCTTTCTATATGATATAGGCTATTGTACTTCTTATGTCACAAAAAATCCACCTGTTACAGTGGATTAATTTTTATTTTCAAAACATAGGACTGGCGATGAGCTACTACACTAGAGTGGAGCCAGCGAATCGCACATTTATTTTCAAAACATAGGACTGGCGATGAGCTACTACACTAGACGTGGAGCCAGCGAATCGCACATTTTATTTTCAAAACATAGGACTGGCGATGAGCTATTTTCGCGCCCAGTTGCCCGGAAACTATCGTCGCCGCTGACACCTTTCACTTCTGTGTTCGGAATGAGAACAGGTGGTTCGATGTCGCACAAATCACCAGACCAATATTTTGAAAATTTAATTTATTAAATTTGAAAACTTGAAAAGTTTTCTTAATAACCTTTAAAGGAAAAGATCGAAAAGTCCTTCTTCACAAAAAACTTGAAAAGAAAAAAAAGAGTCTATGGACCGATTCGTACAAGGTAGGCTTAACACTTTACAGTGCTTCCACCGCCTGCCGATCAACCTGGTATTCTGCCAGGGGTCTCATAATGAATCCTAATCTTGGAATGGGCTTCCCACTTAGATGCTTTCAGCGGTTATCCCTTGGGAACGTAGCTACCCGGCGCTGCCATTGACATGACAACCGGCACACTAGAGATTCCCTCAACCCGGTCCTCTCGTACTAGGGTCAACTTTCCTCAAGATTCAACGATTCCACCGGATAGAGGCCGAGCTGTCTTGCGACGCTCTGAACCCAGCTCACGTAGCACTTTAACGGGCGAACAGACCGACCCTTGGGACCTTCTCCAGCCCCAGGATGTGCTGAGCCGACCATGGCTCTCCCTTTATTTCTAAAGGCACGGACTATATCTTCACCCTTTCAATAACACTTGCATCAGGTATTATTCATAGTTCAGTAAGGGTGCTTGGCATGTTATGGTAGCTAAAATTTGATTTTTCTTAAAGAAAAATCTGAGCTATCCATCTCTCTCTTTCGAGATCAGTCTCTACGGGGTCAAAAGGGGTAATTTATATTTCATAGTCTGAATAACATATGGCGAAATTAAAGAACTTATTTTGATAGTTTGAGATTTTGGAAAATACATTCTAAAACCTATATCTCTATCGTTGAAATAATTTCCAACTAAACCAAATTTGTTTTTCAGAACTTGCAGTAATAATGTGATTTCAGTTTCTGTAAAAGAATATGTACTTATGTCATACATACCTCTATTGAAACTTCCATCATCCATTATCCAAACTGCGAAACCAAGAGGATCTAAATATTTTTCAATATTCTTTGGTACTATCTTTTTTCCTTGCGGATAAAAAAGATTTCTAAAGAAAGTAATCTCTGGATGGCGAACAGTTCTAAACCAAAATGATTTTTTATACTTTTCACCATTTTCATTTGTACGAAAACTAATTTTAGGAGGAGTTAAAACCCACTCTTTAAATTTTTCGTACTTCCAGAAAACATATTCTTTTTGAGGAATACCATGATCCACCTTGTAGTTAGCATTAGAAGCTTTATAACCAAGTCCTAAAGTACCATCTCCTAACAAAGATCCACATAATATAGATATTTGAACAGAAGAAAGTTTAAGGTCTTTCTTATATGCTTCCAGAACTTTGCCAACTAATTTACCTCTTCGACTTCCCACGGTATTGCCCTTTATTCTTTCAGTTTATTCCGAAGAATAATCGAAAGCAAGAGGGTTTCACCGTTATTAGCCAAATTATTCACTCTGACATTGCTGTCAAAGGCGACATCATTCTATCGAGGTAGCGAACCGCATCGTCGATATGGACTCTCGGATGCGACTACTCTGTTATCCCCGGGGTAGCTTTTATCCATTAAGCTCCGTCGGTACCCATTACCGATCGGAGGATCACTAGAGCCTACTTTCGTACCTGTTTGGCATGTCTGCCTCACAGTCAAGCTGGCTTAAACTCTTACGCTTTCCCTACGATTTCCATCCGTAGTAAGCCAACCTTTGCGTCCCTGCGT
>ERZ1292625.2387-Hain-H41-01um-R1-2387-length-17617-cov-6_pt2 | contig 14651 bp, 16 predicted proteins | sample MGYA00564400_ERZ1292625 | MGnify/ENA primary metagenome ERZ1292625 (study PRJEB36523, sample SAMEA6512639) | groundwater metagenome | collected 2019-01-08 | study: AquaDiva: Metagenomics assemblies of 32 groundwater samples | reverse complement strand
AGGAAAAAACAAATACCTCGCTTATTTAGCGAGGTTTTTTTATGGGAAAAGAAACAGTCTTTCCAGAAGAAAGAGGATCTTTTTATAAGACGCTGTCTGCGCCACTGACTGCCCAGGTGGAAGTTACTCAACGGTGTAATGAGTCTTGCTTACACTGTTACAATCACTGGCGTAAAAGGGACAACCCATCCCCCTTTTCCACCTTGAACGAAAGTCAATTGTCTTATGTAGTGCGGGAGCTGATAAAAAATAGGGTTTTTGGTGTGACTTTAACCGGGGGCGAACCCATGTTGTTTAAAACGGCTGTTTATGAAGCAGTTAAAATGTGCACTACAGCAGGGATGTCTTGCTCTCTAAACAGCAATCTAACAACTGTAAAAAGAGAAGACGCCATAGCCCTGAAAGAAGCAGGTGTATCTTTTGTATTAACGTCACTATTATCTCATGAGGAAAGTATTCATGATGTAATTACCGAACGGCCGGGATCCCATAAAAAGACCTTAGCGGGAATAGCGGTTCTGCAACAAGCAGGGGTTCCTGTGGGCGTGAATATGGTAATTACCAGATTGAACCAGCATCAAATTTATGAAACCGGCAAATTCGTCGCTTCACTCGGGGTAAAAAACTTTTCGGCCACTAAGGTGTCGCCATCACTAAGCATGAGGGAACATTTTTCAAACTTGGACGTTTCCCAAAAAACGGTGAGGGAGTCTCTGGAAATTTTAGTTAGACTAAGAGAAGAGTTTGGGTTAAAAGTAGATATTTTAAGGTGTTATCCAATGTGTTTGATAGGAGACATTTCTCGTTATAAATGGTTTGCTAGGCGCAATTGCGGTGCGGGAGTTGCCACTGTGACAGTGGGAGCTGATGGGAGTTTAAGACCCTGTTCTCATTCGGATAACGTGTACGGAAATGTATTAGAGGAGGGACTGCAACCTGGGTGGAAGAGAATGGGTGAGTGGCGAGATGGTAGTCTTATACCCAATCGTTGTTGGGAATGCGCTTTTCTACAGGAATGTACAGCAGGTTGCCGAACAGATGCCAAATATTGTGGTGACATTAAAGGAATGGATCCGATGGCAACAGATCCAGAAGAAGTGATGCAACAACCGATTTCCGTAGACAGATTTGACAGTGCAAAGTTTACAAAACAGAAAATAAGAATGACCAAAAACTTACGTTTTAGAGAAGAAGAGTTTGGGGGAGTATTAATGGCCTACGGGAAACCGCCAATTTTTTTGAACAAGGATGCTTTTAGTGTCGCGTTGTCACTCCAAGACTTGAGCTCTTTCTTCATAGAAGAAGTAGCAATTGGTTTAAGAATTTCTGTGAATGAAGTAGCTGGTTTTTTGGAAAATTTAAGGAATAAAGGGTATATTGAGAAAGTAGGAAGAGAGGTGAGTATATGGGAATAGAAGCTTTGCTAAAATTACGACCCCAACCAGTTCTAAAAATGGAAACAATCTTTGTAGCATCGAATAAGTTGGCGGTTCAACATCCAGATCAAGCTTTCGGAGAAAAACTACCCCCGACGATTTCTGCCGGATGCGATAGTTGCGATGCCGGATGCGACACTGGTTGTGATGCGGGTTGTGACGCCGGATGTGATGCTGGTTGCGATTATTGACCCTGATTATTATGAAAAACACAGTCGTTTTTAAATACGACCGAGAGAAGGACGTCTATAATTATCTTAACTCAGTCTACAAGTTTAAATGGCTTCATCATGGAAGAAATGTAGACGATTGGGTAGTGCGGTTTCTCTTTCCTGAAGATTTAGAAATGATTAAAGCCGCGAAAAACGAGGAAATGGCTCGAATATCAATAAGATATGTGGTGAAGAAGGTCATTCGACGAAGTAAATTGGAATTTGGTGAAATTGAGAATTCTCTTGAGAAAGCATGGTTCCCAAAAGAGAAACTTTATTTCAAAAAACTGGGATTATTTTATAACAAGCCAATTTTTTTCCCCAATGTAACAGCCTTCATGACAACTTTGCCAATTTGCCCATATTCTTTGAAAGAACGGTGGTTTATGGTCAGCTATCGGTTTTGCTTGGAAGAACAAATAAGGACCGTGTGCCATGAATTGATGCATTTTATGTTCCTGTACTACTATGGCAACTCAGCGCTCGTAAAGTTAGGAAGCAAGGAAAAGGTAGAAGTTTTGAAAGAGGCGCTGACAGTGTTTTTAAACACAGATTTTAAGGGGATTATTCCTGTCCCCGATCGGGGGTATCCCCAAGAAAAACAGTTGCGGGATTTTTTGCTTCAGGAGAGAAAGGGGAAACAATCTTTTATAGCTTTAATGGACGCAGGGATCGAGTATTTAAAAAGAGAAGCCTGATCTAAGTCAGTTTTAGTAAATGATTCCCATCCTATAGTATATTGACTCCTTGCGGGGACATGGTATACTGGAGACCAGATGTTTGGTCAAGCCGGTAAACTAATTCATTTTGAGGCTGTTTTGCCTCAAAAATAGCCCCGATCAAATCGGGGTTTTTACTTACATTCCTGCCATCATGAATGTTAAAAGAGGGAAAATATCAGGTTGGGGTGATTGGTTCTGGATTTATAGCTAGGGGATTGGTGTCACTTTTGGTCAGATCAAATACTTAAACGGTGACCGACTCAATTGATGAATAAATATAAGGAAAATTACAAAATAAAAAGTCGTAAAATTTTATTAAAGAATGGACGAATTGCGTTACTCAGGCCACTAATGTCTGGTGATAAAACAAAAATAACAAAGTTTCTTTCTAAATTGTCGACAAAAACTCGACATTTTTATGTATTAGATAATTATGGTGATAAAACTGTTGATAAACTTTGCGAATCTGTAGGAAAACCTGGGAAAATGCACTTTGTGGTAGAAGTTGCCCCATCTGAAATAATAGCTTTGACGAAGTTCAGCTTCGACTTACCTGAAGCAGATAGGCTGCGATATCTTCAATACGGCGTAAAACTAGTTCCTGGCACAGTTAGTCGTTGTGGTACTTGTATTGCCGATAAATATCAAAATGTTAACTTGGGTAGAATTACCCTTCAACAGATAATAGATACCTCTCACTATTTAGGTCAAAAAGTAGTTATGTTGTCGGGTGGAATATTCGCTGACAATGGAAGAGCTATTCATATGGTCCAAAAATTTGGATTCAAAATAGTTGGAAGATTTACAGACTCAAACGGCCAAGCCCATGTGGATATGCATTGTGTTATTTAACATTTGTCTGAGGGCTTCCTCAAAGTATTTTCTTTGCAAAGCTCCAATTTACTATGAGTTATTGTATAATCTTCAGACAGTATGATACTCCGTAGTCCCAAAATATTATATTTCCATATGGAATATCCCCCGATATTGGGTGGGGGAGCAAGCTATACAAAAAACCTAATTGCTCAACTTAACCGGTTAAAAACTAAAATTGTACTTGTTACAAACGGAGTAAGTGATTCGATAGAAAAGATAAACAATTACCTGACTATTAAGAGATATAAAGTTTTTAATGATATATATTACGGCAAGGGGAGCTTGCTGCAAGGAGTTGATGTTTTGTTGCAACAAATCAGAGACGAATCCCCAGATATTCTTCATACTGTTTATATAGAAGAAACTTTGATAGGTCAAATCGCAAATTTGAATTATGGTGTACCGCACATAGTAACCCACACCAAGACACCAATGTATCGTGAGGAAAGTATTACAAAGAATAGCACTTGGTCCCTGTTCGACTATGTTAACAGGAATAATTCTGTTACCTATATTACCCCAGGCTTAGCTTATAGAAACAGTCTTTTGGAGTCGGGTGTTGAAAACAGTTTAATCCATTTAATATATCCAGGGATCGATCAGAAAATATTTAAGAAAATTCATAAGACCAAACGACTAGAGCTTATGCGTAAACGATTAAATATAAAATCAGGCGATTCAGTGTTGCTAATTCCTTGTAGACTCAGAAAAAGAAAAGGTCTTAGCTTTGTCGCAGAAGCACTGTCAAAATTGTCTGTTCCTGAGCATAAAATTAAAGTGATTATTACTGGAATTCCAGAAAGCCAAGAGGAATTTTTAATTTATCAGGACTTCAAAAATCGAATAGGTGACGTTGAAGTTATTAATCATGACAGGTTTTCTGATAAGGATATGCCAATTCTTTATAACATCGCTGATATAACTGTTTTATGTTCAGAAGCCGAAGGTTACGGGACAGTCTTTCTGGAGGCAATGGCTTGTGAATGCCCCGTGATTGGATCTGACGTAATAGGAATTAACGAATCTGTTACAAACGGCTACAATGGGATTCTTTGTAAGTATGGTGATTACAACTCTCTCGACAATGCGATTTCAAAAGTATTAACTGATACAAAAACCAGAAAGAAATTTGTAAAGAATTCATTGTTGATTTTGAAGTCTAAGTATAATCTAAGGAAGCAGGCAGAAAACCATTTAAAATTGTATAAGGCTTATTATAACCATAACCAAAGAGCAGCCTGCATCTTATATAGATATGCAGAACGTCAGGAAGAAGTATGTTTATTGAAAAATAATAATTTGCGTTATAGATTGCCAAGAATATCGAAAAAGATAAACGAGTCTTGGTTGCAGGCCGCAATAAGAAATGCCCGAATGGTTAGCGGATATAAGGTTATAATTCCAAATCATTTAATACTCGACAAGATTGATAAAAATAAGGTTTCATATTCATTCCAGATAAAATCAGACACACCATATGTAGAGTCAAGAATCAGCAAAATTAATTCTGGAATGTGGCTAAGTTTAGATAAAGCAGTTCTCATGGTTGGTAATAAAAATGATAAAAAAGTGCTCCAAGAACTTAAAACTAAACTAAAAGACGATAACCATATTAAATCGACTACTTAGAATACGTTATGACTATAGAAATTTCAAAAGAAAGATACATAAAAAATATAGGCATAAGGCCTCACAATTTACCTTACTCTCAATTAACTGAAATAATGCAGAGAAATGAGGGAAATGGGCAACATGGAGTATTAATGCTAAAGCCTGGATGTTTCTTGGTAGATGGTCGAAGCACATCTATACAAGACCAAACTGAAGAGTTAATTTCATCCAGCGGTCTAGACGTGGTTGCTACATCATGTGTCGCTTTAACCAGAGAGCAGGTACGCAAGCTTTATCCGAATATATTCGGTTCGGATGTCACAGCTATTACTGACAGATTAGATGATTTACGTATTCTATTAGAAGATTATTTGTTAGACTGTGTTTTTGCATATTTGGTTCATGGTAAAGACGCTCCTAATAAGCTGAAGACAATAAAAGTTATTCTCAGGCAAAACGTAAATCGTGTTGGAAACTGGGATGTTGAAAATTTGGTTCATACCCCAAATCAGGAAAATTTAGCCCAAGACATAGATATTTTATTTAACAATGGTTGTTCTGCCTGTTTAATGCGTAAGAATGAATAATCGTTTTACAAATCACGGCCAACCAGTCTCCAGATCTTATAATCAAATATTATTTAGCGGGGACAGGGTTATAAAAGGAGTACCAAAAGATAGACTTAGTAAAGAAACCGAATGGTTCAAAGAAGCGAAGAAAAGGATACCTGATAACATACCTCGTGTTTATAGTTATAACAAAAAAGTTAAGCCTATAAACAGTCACGACTTAAAATATTACGAGATGCAAGCTATTGACGGAAGTAATTTATACCAATGGGCAACTGCAAATAAGGGAATTTTTTCTGAAATGTTTGATAATCTTATTCAACTGACCAAAAAATTACATAGTGAAACCCGTAATCCAGAACGCGATGACATCTTTGGTATGTATTATTTAAAACCAAAAATTGCTTTAGCTGAATTCATTAATAAGTGGAAAATTGACACCAATACAATTATCATAAATGGCCGTGAGTTTTCAGAGCCAGTCAAGCAACTAGAAAGAGTCTATAAGTATCTTGAAAAACAACTTCTAAATACTAGGTATACATTTATTCATGGCGATCTAACTATGAGTAACATTCTTGTAGATAATGATGGTAAGCTGTGTCTAATTGACCCTAGAGGAAGTTTTGGGAATACTAATTTTTACGGAGATGTGCGCTATGATATAGCCAAGATTTATTTCAGTATTGTTGGTAATTTTGACTCTCTAAATAATGGCAAGTTTAATTACAAAAGAAGTCATGACATTATTAATAGCCATAGCTATTCGATTGTTGACAATGGATTTGGTAATTACAGTAAGAGAATTATTGAAGAGTTTAGAGAACGATACGATATTATTCGATTTATCCACGCAACTATATGGCTCAGCCTAATTCCTCACTTGGCTAACAACCCCAAACAACAATGGTGTACTTTTTGCCATGGAATTTACCTGCTTAATACAATTAATGACGAAAATTGAAAAATGAGAGACATAATTTCGTCTACCAATCTCTCTTTTGTAAAAGAGGCAATAGCATATATTTCAAGTGAGCTTGAATTCAATAACTTTAAACGGGGGTTGTGGTTAGTATTTGGAAGCTTTGTGATAAACATGAACACACCCAGCAGCGATCTGGATATAATTGTCATACATGACATTTTTATAGAGGATATAAGATCTATATATAATTTCAAAGGTGTCCCAATACATTTTACTGGGATAAATATGAACACCTTAATAGATGATGGAGAGAGTAGGTTATATGGAAGCTATTTTTCTGGAAAGGTAATTAATCCCCATATTTTTTTATATGGAAACAGTAAGTCAAAAAATACTGCTCTTTATCACGCTGGTAAATTTATTGGTTCCTTAGCTGGCTATTTAAGTAAGTTAACCAAATCAGAATCGTTTACTATTTCTCAAGTTACTTCATTGGTTTTTATTGCGTATTTAAGTACAGATCCCAGTTTTGATTCATATTTTCTCAATTACTTTATCTCACCTAATTTTAACGATATTTGGAAGGCTTTATGCGGCTCAACTATTCATATGCTTAATATTTCAGGAGTAGTTACCAGATCCGGCCAAAAATATGTATTTACCGAAAAATATAGCGACTACAGAAGCTTCCACTTTGAAAGAATGAAAATATCTGCCAGGCACTGGAGTTACGGGGCAGTTTGTCATGGAGGAGATCGAAAATTTCAAGACATTATTTTTAATAAAGCAGCAGAAAAGATGAGCACATTAGACCCGTCAGGAAAAAAACATTCAGATATGGTAACATTTCTCAAGAAAGAATCAGGACTTTCTGAAATATATATTTAATTATGGACAGTAATCAATCAAGTAAACCTTACCGTAAAGGTGTAAACGCCATTGTCATAGATATGGATAATAATTTTCTCCTGATTCAAAAAAATGGTTACAAAGATAGTGAGTGGAATTTTTTGGGAGGTGGTCGTGAAGAAAGTGAAACACTAGAACAAAATTTATTCAGAGAGATAAAAGAAGAGATCGGTTCTGAAAGATCTGATTTTGAGATAATTGGTACCAGTACCCACAAAATAGAGTATGACTATCCTCCTGACACAGTTCTAAAAGTTCATGGCGGAAAATATAGGGGCCAATCTTACGATCAGGTTGTTTTAAGGTTTATTGGAAATAAGGATAAAATGGTTTTCACTACAAAAGAATTCAGAGGGCATAAGTGGGTTAAAGCAGAAGATTTGGCAAAACACTTAACATTTCCAAACCAATACGAAAACTACAAAATGGCGATTGATGAACTTCTACCAAACATCATAAAATAACTTTCGTATGTTTATACCAATCGCAGAACCTGTTATTGGTGAAGAAGAACTAAATTCAGTAATAGAAATATTGAAATCAGGATGGATATCTTCAATTGGTGAAAATATTCCTGAATTTGAAAGTAAATTCGCTGAATATTGCGGTGCAAAATATGGTGTGGCGACTTCTAGTGGCACTGCAGCTTTGCACCTATGTTTAAAATCTGGTGGGGTCGGACCCGGAGATGAGGTAATTGTCCCTTCAATGACGTTTGTAGCAACCGCGAACGCAGTTGTTTATACCGGAGCAAAACCGATTTTTGTTGATTCAGACCTTGAAACCTGGAACATTGATCCAAAAAAAATAGAGTCTAAAATTAGCAAAAAAACCAAGGCTATAATTCCCGTACACCTTTATGGCCACCCAGCGAATATGTATCAGATTTTTTCTATTGCCCGTAAATATAATTTATTGGTTTATGAGGATGCCGCTGAGGCTCATGGAGCAAAATATAAGAATAGAAGAGTGGGGGCTTTGGGTAACGCAGGCTGTTTTTCTTTTTATGGAAATAAAATAATTACGACTGGAGAAGGTGGAATGGTAGTTACTGATAATAAAATTTTTGCTGATAAGATGAGAACTCTTAGAGATCACGGTGCTTCAATGAGAAGAAGATACTATTACCCTTGGCTCGGTTTTAATTATCGAATGACGAATATTCAGGCGGCCATTGGTCTAGCGCAACTTAAAAAAATTGATCAGATTCTAATTAAAAAAAGGGAGATTTCAAGTCTTTATGGAAGATATTTAAAGCCCTTAGTACCAAGGATTGTACTTCCTCCTGAGGCTGAGTGGGCTAAAAGTGTTTTTTGGATGTATTCTATTTTGGTACCATCAAAAGGAAAAATTACCCGGGATTTTTTGATTTCCCGATTAAAAGAAGTAGGGATTGATAGCCGACCTTTCTTTTTTCCGATTCACAAATATAGAAGATTTGGAGTAGATGAAAAAATTCCTGTAGCTGAGTATTTAGCCAAAACAGGTATCAACTTACCATCGAGTCCCAACTTAGACGATGAGAATATAAAATATATTTGTAATAGTATCATTAATATCTTGGGGTAGATATCTTGAAAAGACCCAAGTTAATAAAAATATTATCCAGGGACTCTTATATTGGCAATGACTCCGAGTAGTTGGGTATCGCTAACTAATTGCTTGTCTTTGAGGAAGCGTAAAATTTCAGCACCACTATTGTTTGTACTCAAGATACCTTTATCGCTGACGCTTGCAACATCAAAATAATAACCTGGCATACTCAACGTTCTGTCACGCACTTGCAAATGTCTCACACGATAAATTAACGTTATAAGTTCACTATCAATGGTATTAAATGGCTCATTAATCCGAACTCTCACTGACCGGCCACCCTCAGGATGAACTATGCGATAGAATGAACTATTATTTTTCTCTAGTATTACTTCTGTGGTCATGTACGTATATTTTACTCTAGCTGTCAAACCCGATCTTCAATATAGTCTTCAAGGCGTTAAAGGCAATTGTATGATGAATATAAGTTGGGCTTGTGCACAGGTGAATCATGTCAAAATAATCTTTTAAGTCTGGTATATTCCGGTATTCAGATCCAGATAATAATTGATCAGCATTAGTCACTATTAAGTCTCTTTCCTCTCTAAAACTTTGTGAATGTCTAATATCTGATGGTTTAATTATCAAGGTTTGGGTGGACATGAAAGGGATAAAATTAGCGTCAGTAATTTCTCCTTGGTTAATCATATCCACAGCTTCTTGTGCACATTGAGGAGAACTAACACCTTCGCCCATTATTGGAAGATCTTCATGAAAGTCTGCTATAACAAACGCCGATAATTGTGACGCAACACAAACTGCTTGCAAGAGTCTTCCGGCCTCCAGGGTTATATCTCTAACTCCAGAAAAATAATCTAGGTCGATACTTAAAACTCTATTTGGGGTTCGTTGCAAATGATACATGGGAACTACATACCTGTGACCATCGGAAATCCAAACCCTGTCCTGAGGAATATGGATATGGGGAGACATCACATAGTCATAAGGGGTTCCCCTACGGGTAGTCAATCTAACATAACTGCTTCTAAACCGCCCCTGTTCTACAAGCGACAGATCTATTCCACCCGGAATGGGATATGTGGTGAAATTTCCTCGCGGATACGGGATTATTCTTTCCATTGGCATATATTTTACCACATTTATGCCCTATAGTATTGACAACTTGCTGGGAGGTGGTACAATGTTTTTAGTGAATAGATATTAATATCCTGCCCAAATAATATGGGTGGAAAGCAAGAAATATGGCAAGTATTGACATTTTTAATAGTAAAGTTCCGATCCCAGAATGGGTGGCTCGGGGGTTGGAGTTCGACCGGGCCTTTAGTGCCAAAGTTATGGCGGGGGATTGGCGCAATATGAAAAAAGAAGATGTAATGTATGCAGGGAGTCAAGCACTTCTTGCACTTGCTGTCGCAGCTTGTGGTTTAGTAGATAGGGGACCCAGTAAACCACCAGAGCTACTTGCTGTTCAAACCAGCATTGGACTGATTAACGAAGATATTGCAGCCAAGTCTCCAGCCTCGCTTAAAAAACTTAACGAGGTTAAAACTCGTTCTGGTATCCCCTGTACACCGCAACTAATTGACGTAAAATCCTCAAAAGGAACCGAAGAACTAGGAGTATGCAGGGTCACAAACAACGGAGTTGAAGGTTCTGTGATCGTATCTAGAGAAACGGCAGATGGCACCGAAATTATTAATAAACCGTTAGTCGGTTACCGCCAGAGCGACGGTAGAATAATTGTGGGTTACCAACGTAGTGATGTTCCCACCGATGTTGGTCAAGTGATGATATTGTTTTCGGACTTTAGTAGTCATTACGTTTTAGATAATGGTATGGTGGTTTCATTTAGCAAACAAGAAACACAACGGGCAGGACTGATGGATTTTATTGGGAAATTAATCGAGCCAGGGGGAGTTGCCGTAGCTGCGGAAATCGACACTCCAACTCCCACTGCCACGGTTACGGCCACAGCTATACCTGCGACCCCAACCAAAGATGCCCCAACCCCCGTGCTGGCGACAACACCAGAAAGCAATATTAATACGAATATTTTTACACCAAGCGAAATCAAGCCTATTCCAAGTTGCTTCGAAGCAAGTCAAGGTGTGGTGAAGATGGTTGATGAATTTGTGTTGGTAAATCCCGATGGTATTAACTTTAATCCGAATTTGACTCAATACCGGATTGATTGGGGACAAGGAGCTTCTGATAGAGAAGCTAACCTCTTTTGGGGTGGGTTGGTAAGGGTTAAGATAGGTGGGGAGTTTATGGGGAATATAGATGGCACGATACTAATAGACTCTGAAAATTCATACCTTCAATGTGCCATCACTTTCTATGTAAGCAAAACAGGAGGGACGGTGATTAACTATAATTACGCAGGCGGAAGAATAAATGGAGTAGATTTAACGGTCAAATTAAACGGAGGATATGTCGGCCCAGATGAGTTTGCCAATCAGGTATCTACTAAAAAGATAGGCGATAAAACACAAATTGAGTTTGTTGATTCGATCCCACCAACGAGTTCTAAACCACGCTTCATCCCCGATAGTCAATCAGACAGGCTTTCCGTTCAATATTGGGGAGCAATAGCCATGACAGAATCGGCTCAACTATCCGATTTGAGGAATAGTTATCGAGTAGGATCAGACCAAGGCTTTAGTGAAGAATTTATTGTTGTCGCGCGGGGATACAGTTTCAGTCAATAAACAAAAACTTGAAAAGGATAGCACGATATACGATACTCTATTGTATATGAAACGTTTTTGGTTTTTTACTTCATTTTTTACAGCAATCGTCATTTTGTTTTTAACTGCGGGATATATTAGTGTATCAACTGCTGATTACTGTGGTCCAGATCCGCAGTATCCGAGTATAAGAGTCGATAAAGTTGTAAGTGTTGGTTGTGATCCACAAACAGGTTGTTATGAAACTGTTAATACTGCTAATGTGGAATACTGTAGTGTTAGCAGTTGTTCAAAAACCTTCTCTGAACCCTACTGTACAAATGGAGTTAATGGAGCATGTGGGCAATCATACAGGGATAGAACCGTATATTGTTGGGTATCTGGGGGAACACCCACCCCCACGCCCACCCCCACACCTCCCGCCGGGTGCGGGACGTGCAATGAATATGCGTCTCCCAATAATTGCGCCAATACCTGTTCCGGGACGACCTGCGGCAGATGCAGCAACGGGGGAGCCGACTGCGCCTGGGGATCTAAAAGTTGTGGTGGTCCCGGTCCCACACCTACTCCCACACCCACATGTACACTTCCTGTAGCTCCCACATTGTTGACACCAACTGCAGGTGAAAACATCATCGGCACTACCGCCTCTTTGAGCTGGAGAGAAACTGTTGCTGATTGGGGAAACTGCACCGGTACCCTCAAGAGTTTCCGGGTCTTTGTGGATGCCGGAGCATGTAATGTTTTCTCGATTCCAAGTACCATCCAAACCAACACTACCAACACTTCATACAATTTTACCGGCACCAGTGGTCAATCATACTGCTGGAGCGTAGTCGCCAGAAAATCAGCTACCGTCATTTCACCTAAGGCTCGTCCCTTCCGTACTTTCACTCTCTGTACCAACTCCCTTCCCAATCCGGCCCTGACCACTCCATCTGACGGCTCTACTGTCAATTCCCCCATAATATTAAGCTGGTCACTCACAAACTGGGGAAACAGATGTTACGCTAGCCCCAATGATCAATTTAAAGTGTATCTGGGTTCCAACCCTCCCCCCCTCTGGAGTACGATAACAGACCCAAGCATTCGTTCCACAACTTATTCATCAGGCACTGCCGGCCAAAAATATTACTGGAAAGTGGCTGCCACTAATGACGGATGGGTAACCACTAAAGAAACCGGCATCAGCTCTTTCACTCTGGCCGGCGCTCCCTCTTCTTCCTGGTTCCAGGTAGATGGCGGAGACGCGGTGGCCTTTGGAGATATCACCAGCCCGGCCGGAAGCAATGACTTTGTGACGGGGGCCGCAGCGGCCGTCATCTCCAACGGTACGGTATCCGTCGGAGGCCAAACTACCGGCCTGTGGAAAATCGAAGAGGCCGGCCTTTCCGCCTCTCTGAAAACCGACAACAGTTACGCCAGATTCAAAATCCGGGTCACTAATAGAATCACGCCACAAACAACATTTGATCCAAGCAACTTGGATGGGTCTTGTACTTCGTCAAACCAGGCATCGGACGGAGCGTGTTATTTTACAAGCCCAACGGAGATAACTTTGCCAGCTCAAACAATAAACAACAACAAAATAGTGCTTTTGATAGATGCTAACGTAAATATTTCCGGTAATATTTCGCTCACTAATTCCGGATTGCTGGTAGTCCTGTCGGGAGGGGATATAACCTTGACGAACAGTTTAGTAACCAGTTTACAGGGAGTCTACTTAGCTCAAGCGGCGTTTAATACCGGGATTTACGATACAGCTTTGACAGTCAACGGCACAGTCGTTGGTTTAGGAAACGTAAACTTACAAAGAACTTACAATACCAACCCCAGTATCCCCGCAGAGAAATTCATATATGAACCTGTATATTTTTCCGCCCTACCCACCACCCTCTACGAACAACACCGGCAATGGCAGGAGCAGAAACCATAAACTTACTTCACTAAACTTCCCCCTGAAAACAAAGCCGTGTCAAAAATCCCCGGTCTATCGTCCTGTTTATTAACTTCTATCTTGCGCACTGATTCTCCCGCCTGCCCCACAGCCGTAATCACATCTCCCTGTTTAGGAAGATTATTCCCCCCGGTGGGCACAATAACTAATTGATATCTCGTGGAGCTGTTTCCCAGTAATTTTAGCTTTAGAAAAAACTTTGGCGGCCCTCCTCCCACATTCACATTCTTATAATTGTAATCCGTATATCCCGCTACACTGCATCCTCCCGTGGGAGCGACATAATCTCTCGCCACTACTACGACGGACGAACTACCATAATAATAGGCCGTCTCTAGACTGGCGTTTGTACCCTCCCAACACACCCCAATGGTACCTGGCACGTATCCACCCAAATTCACACTCACCGACTCTCCGGATGCCAACAGTTGAGGAAGGACTAGGAAAGTGTTCACCACCCCAAAATCTGTTAATCCCACCATATAAGTCGAACCATTAATCCCTACCGACCCACTTCCAGCAGTTATCCCTCCCAGTTTAGCCTCCACACCGGCCTCCGCCGCCGCCAGTGCCCGGGCCGCCTCTTCTTGTGCCGTTGATACACTTATCTCCGTGGTTGATCTGGAAGCAATCGACAAAGCCACCGTCATTACCACCCCCAAAGCCAATAACACCACTATCAAAGCTTGTCCTTGCCTCATCCACTATATTAAAACCTATTTCTCCTGGTTTCGCAACCCTATTTGCGTCTTAAACGTCGTATCCGCATTTTCCGTAGCAAAGCTTCCAACTTTCATCCGCAACTTAAAATTCACGGTCACTTGCTTAATCTGAGCATCGCAAGAAATACTACAAATCGTCATTTCCACTTTATTGTCATCCGTCAAACTAGCACTGTTCGAAGCTATATGATACGCACCTACTCCCACAGGCAAACATGCAAATGTCGTATCACTACTATCACCCACACGAGGCTTAAATGTTATTGAACCTGGCACACAGGTCGTAACACTGGGTGAATACTTCAGCATTTGAGTCATGGTATTTATCACCCGGCTGCCTTCGTTTTTAACCAAAGCCACCGCCGCTGCTTTCTTAGCACCCTGCAAAATTCCTACCATTATCACCGTTGTCATCATTCCCAGCATGGCAAACACCGCCAAGGCTATCAAAATTTCGATCAATGTAAA
>ERZ1292625.190-Hain-H41-01um-R1-190-length-105891-cov-12_pt1 | contig 14652 bp, 18 predicted proteins | sample MGYA00564400_ERZ1292625 | MGnify/ENA primary metagenome ERZ1292625 (study PRJEB36523, sample SAMEA6512639) | groundwater metagenome | collected 2019-01-08 | study: AquaDiva: Metagenomics assemblies of 32 groundwater samples | reverse complement strand
TGAGGTTTTTGAGATACGCCTCAACGTACTTCGCTTTATCAGCAGGCGCATAATCGAGAATATATGCGTGCTCCCAGACATCAAGCGCCAAAACAGGGCAGGTTCCAGTCAGATGACCCAGGTGCTGTTCATCAACCCAATGGGTGAGAAGTCGGTCCGTCTCGTGGTCATATGAAAGCATTGCCCAGCCGATGCCGCGGGTGAGTGCGATTGCCTTAAACCGGCTCATGAATGCATCCACACTTCCCCATGTGTCAGAAATCGCTTTCGCGAGAGGATTTTCTTCCTGAAGGGGTGCCGGACTAACCTCGAGAGCACCAAAGTAGTACTCATGATTCCGCATGCCGTCGAATTCAAAAGCAAAACGACGTTGTAATTCGCCCAAAACATACGTATTTTTCTCAGAATCCTTCGCGTATTCCTCTGTTTTCTCTAAAATAACGTTCACCTGCTTCACATAACCCTCATAGAGCTTTAGGTGGGTAGCCATTGTCTTCTCGGAGATGTCTTCTGGGGTAGGGAGGTCGAATGTTTTTGGTTTGTATGGGTTCATACGAAAAAAAATAGTTAGACACGCTAATAGGTTATTTTAGTATACCCCAGCACTCACTTTCTTGTTGCTTTTTTGTGGGATTTTGCCCAAGTTTGAGGGTCCAACTACCTCCAGGTATCAAAAATCTGTTTTGTCGGCAGAAAAAAGCCCCACGACAAGAAAGTGAGTGTAGGGGTATAGCATACCCAAAAAAGTGGCCTAACCAGGCCACTCTACTGATTGGCATCTTGACGATAAAGTTCTCATATGGTCACGTATTGACAAAAAACCCCCCGGTTATAATGAAGGCACCTTTCTTTCGAAAGTGCCGTGCCGCGAGGCCGGTTTTTTTGTTGGAAAAGGTTCACATATGTCACATCTTATATCTGAACGTGGTCTCATCACTGTCATAAAGACGCTTATTCCTATTCTCGTCCTTTTGATGGCGTTTGCCACGAACATTGGATCACTTACCAATCATGCAGCCGTAGCGGCAGTAGCAGGGTCAGGATACGAAGCGATCGACCAGGAGGTTCTTTGGCTTGCCCGAGCGCTCTATTCGGAAACGAAGAAGCCCGAAGAGCAGGCACTCGTTGCGTGGGTCATCCGGAACCGTGTCGAGTCACCCCTTTACCCTGACACATACAAGGAGGTTGTTCTTCAGTACGGACAGTTCTCGGGATTGAATGCCCGCGATAAGCAGTACAACGTGAACGTTTCTCTTGGGTATGGCGACACAAGCTCTGCGTGGGACAGCGCCCTCTCGATTGCGCGCGCCGTATACTTTGCGGACCCGATCTTGCGACCATTGCCTGCAGGAGTGATGCACTTCTATTCTCCTGTTTCTGTTGTTGTCACACCAAAGTGGGCACAAGGCATCGAGCCATCTCACACCGTTAAAGACCCTGCGACAAATACTGTCCGTTTCGCTTTTTACGCGGATGTCATGTAATCAAAGACACAGATGAACGCAGATGAACCAAAAACTCTCCGAAAGGGGAGTTTTTGTTTTGCAAGAAGTACTTGACCACAATACTAAGATGTGACATATTATTGTTAGGTGTGAGAGTTTTCCGATTCCAACCAAGCACACAATAAGAGAGGGGGGATTATGCAACCTCACCGTCCCACGTGGACAATCGCCGAGTATTTGAGGTGGCTTCTGGGCCCCCTCATTGCCACGGTGATCGCGGAGTTAGTGTGGTACGTCTTGTGGCGGCTCCATTTTTATCTGCCGCCGATAGACGGCTCGATGTTGCACCAGGGCCTCATCGGTGGTCTCACGGGATTTCACGGCGTGTTGGCCGGTCTGTTGGTCAACCGCCTCGAGAAAGAACGGCACGAGTTTCGGCGGTTCATCCGAACGCGAGATGAATTTGGTTTTCGACTCGCGCTTCAGGAATGGATTCACGCCGACACGCATTTTTTTCTGGGTATCCTGTCGTTTTTGATTGTCGCTGCCACAGCGCTCTATCCGTATGAGAGTATGTACTCCGGCCTGTTTTTCGTCGGGGCGTTCACGCTCGCACTTGCCGCGTACTGGCGCCTCGCAACATTCCTCGACAACCCACTGAAGGACCCCTACATTGTCGCGGAGATTCCTCGAAAGTGGCTCGAGCGACTCTCTTGTGGGGATGAACCAGTTGACCGGCCAGATCGAGGTCCGTTTCTTTACATCCCCAACTGGCACACTGCCTCGTAGGGCATGCGGTAGGACTACATGTAAAGGTTGGCGCGGAGATGGCGCGGGTGGTTTTGGTCCCTTCGGGGTCCGACCGCTCGCGCCGTTTTGTTTTTTAAATACAAGAGCCCCGCCACGTTCTCACGCGGCGGGGGAGGAATACAAAGAAACATAGAATCAAATACTTCAGGTCTTGCGGCTTTGCTGCGACGAGGTCGGGTGAGAGAGGATGTTATTGAGCTCGTCGCGGGCTCTTTCCATGAGTCCGAGCAGCTCCTCTCGACTGCTCTGAGATTGGAAGGCGAGCGACTGCTTCCAGTGTTTGGAGCCGACCTTCTCCATCGCCTCGATTACCAGAAGCAAGTTTTCCAGCGCTCGTCGAAGCCTTTTCGTGTAATCGCTTGGCCTTGATTCTCGGCCACGACCGCTCTTGATGCCGAGCGCGTCCGCCGCCTTCTTGATCAGCAAAACCGCAGCGGCATGCTTGATCTTCTTCTCCACGATCGTTCTTCCCATCTCGATTTGTTTTTCTCGGTTGGGGAAGAGTGCGGTCAACTGAAGCGCGACCGACATGCCAAGCAACTCACCTTCCTGCTTCGACGGATCCATGAGATCGATAACTTCCGGGTGCAACTTCCTGAGCAGCATCAGATAGTTATCGATAGTTACTTGGGTTACGCCGAAGCTCTGTGCGAGCTGCTGAGCGGTTCGCTTTAGAGGACCGTGCCGCAGTCGATGAAAAAGTCGGGCTTTCTCGAGAGGGGGGTGATCAGATCGGTTGAAGTTCGAGATGCCCGAACGCTCGATCTCCTCCTCCTCGTTCGCGAGTGGGGGCACCACCACGATCCTCAGCTTTCTGCCGAGAGTGATACATGTTCGCCACCGCCGTTCTCCATCGCTGATTTGGAACCTTCCATTCGGAAGTTTGATGGCAGGGACAGCTTGAATCTGTCCCTTGGACCGAATCGACCGAAGCAGGCTCCTCATGTCGTCGGGATCGAAGTGCCCACGTGGCTGACCCTTCAGTGGTCTTACAAGCGAGCAATCGACCTCGAGGACCTCGCCGATGCGGACGAGGTCGGGAGATGGAGATTGCTTGGTCACCGCGGGAGCGGTGGTTGGTGTAGGCGGTTGTGCCTGCGGGACAGGATCGGTTGGCGGTGCTACGTGCCCCCCGGGAGGAAGATGGCGTGTCTCTACTTCTTCGCGACGGTGATTGATGCGGGCCAAGATCTCCTGTGTGGAGGAACCTGGTGCGACCCGTACGGCGTGTCTCTTCTTGGGGTGTGGGGCAGTCCTGCCGTTCCTCCTGTGGAATTCACAAAGACCGGTGTTCACATTGACCACCGGATCACTGAGCGTCCCCAGTCCCTGGGTTACGCACGCGATGCAGTATCTCCACTCACACGCGCACGCGAACTTCTCCCAGCAATGGACCTTGTTGTTCGCGGGAACGATAGAGAATTCTCTGCACTCTCTTGCTCCAATTCTCCTCCGATACACCGGGCAGAAGAATCGAGCACCACTCTCATCTTCGACTTCGACTGGCTTCGTTCCCATGGAGCTCTCCTTCTCCGGTGTCGGGTTGGGTTCGATGAGTATAGAATCTCGGTCGTTTTTGACCTGTATTTGATGTATGTGTAACAACTTCTAGGCGCACTCTATATCACCGCACCAAATAGAACAAGTATCAAAGAAAAACCCGTCTTTATAAAAATATTATCGTGAGTGTGTAAGATGCACAGATGTATTCTCGGATAAGAAAGGTCACCTTTCCTTTTGCGGTCGGGATATTTGTTGGAACACTATTTTTAATCGCATATATTTTTTGGCACAAGACACACGATGTCCTCACCGTTGCATTTCTTGACGTGGGGCAGGGAGATGCGATTTTTATCGAGAGTCCATCGGGTTGGCAGGTGTTGATTGATGGAGGACCCGACCGAGATGTGCTTTCAGAACTTTCGCGGGTCATGCCGTTTTATGACAGAACGATTGATGTTGTCATAAACACGCATCCGGACAAGGATCACATCGGCGGATTGCCCAATGTTCTACGTGCGTACGATGTGTCACTCGTTCTTGATCCGGATGTTTCATCGGAGAGCGCGACGTATGCGTACTACAAAGATCTCGTTGTGGAAGAAAAAGCAAAATATGTTGCCGCACATCGCGGACAGGTAATCGATTTTGGCGATGGTTCGTATCTCCGGATTCTTTTTCCTGACAGAGATATGAACGGTGGTCCAACCAACAATGCATCCGTAATCGTGCAACTTGTATACGGCGAAACCGAAGTGATACTTACGGGAGATGCGCCAAAAAGTGTTGAGTCATACCTGGTGATACTCGATGGAGAAAAACTCAAGAGCGATATTCTAAAGGCGGGACATCATGGGTCAAAGACATCAAGCGGTGAGGTGTTCGTACACGCTGTGTCTCCGGAATACGCAGTTATTTCAGCAGGAAAAGATAATTCATACGGCCACCCACACAAGGAAGTAATTGACACTCTTACTCGTGCCTCGACAACGATCCTCGGGACGCACGAGGAGGGGACTATCGTTTTTTCTTCCGATGGGAAGATTTTTTTGAAGGAGTAAGATTCGGGAAGATCTTGTGCGTCTCGTGTCGTTTTTCAAGAAGCTCTGCAAGTGATTTCCAGAGAGTGTTTGTTGTTGGGTGAAGGGTTACCTTACCTTTTTTATTTTCTTGTAACATTTCAAACGTAATTCCTAATTTTCTAAGTGTTTTCTTTCCTTTGTCGGCATGTAACGAGATGGTTAGGCTAGGAACAATCTTATCAAGTGCATACACAAATCTGCTTTCAGGGTCTTTTCTTTTTTTGTATCCATCAATGTAACGATGGAGATCTTTGAATGAGGGCAGTTCTTTGCGAAGTCGTTGCTGTCCTTTTTTCTCACGTTTTTCCTTTGTTGAAACGCTGTGTCCCGGTTTTACCTTTCCGACCGTCCATGTATCTCCGGCATATACTTCGACGAGGTCATGGGCGAGGCAGTATTTGAGGATTTTTTCGTAATTTAGAGATAGGTGCTCTTTCTCAATTATGTACCACGCGAGCATTGCAAGTGTGTAGGAGTGCTCCGCGTCATTTTCAAGTCGGCGTAGATATGGGAGTGGGTATGCTCGCTCAACGGCCTCGTACTTGTGGAGTATTTTGAGGAGGCGAAAAACATCTGCAAGGTTTTTATCCATAAGGCGCAGTATAGCAAAACCCCCGCCACGAATTCCGTGGCGGGGGCTCTTTAAAATTTATTTTATCGCACCTGCTTTTTTGAGCGCCGCGTAGGCACCGTTCTTTTTGATCGTTTTCATACCGCGGTTTGAGACCGTGAGTATCATGTATTTTCCGAGTTCAGGGACGTAGATGCGTCGGCTCAAGAGATTCGAGTGCTTTCGCACCTTTCCGCGTTTTACCCCAGGATTAAACTGCGTCGCACGGGTGCGATTGCTGTATCGGCCTCCGCCGATCGATGATTTTCCTGTGATAACACATTCTTTTGCCATAAATTTTAGCCAGACTTTAGAAATTGCATAGTAGCATGGCTAAAAAAATTATCAAGTTCCAAAGTCCAAATTCCAAACAATCTTTAAACTCCAATGATCCAAACAAACCAGATAAAACAAAAGCCAGCCGACCTTGGAGATCGAACAAAAGAATTTGCTCTGCAGGTTCGAAAATTTGTTTCCACCCTTCGTAAAACCATAGGAACTATGGAGGATTGTAGGCAGTTAATTCGCTCATCGGGGTCAGTCGGTGCAAATTACATTGAAGCAAACGAGTCGTTGAGCAAGAAGGACTTTTTCTTCCGGATGCGTGTGTGTCGAAAAGAGGCAAAGGAATCGGCGTACTGGCTTGAACTTGTTGGTAAAAATACAAAAGAAACCAATTCAATCAACGATGCCCGAAAACTGTATGACGAGGCAATGGAGATTCTAAAAATCTTTAGTGCTATCATAGCCAAATCGGGGCCATCATAAGGGTTTGGAATTTGGATTTTGGTATTTGGAATTTAAAACTATGGAAATCATTTTCGGCATCATCGTTCTCATACTCTCGATTATTCTCCACGAAGTGGCGCATGGATACGCTGCGGAAGCGTTGGGGGACCCGACGGCGCGGTATGCGGGGCGGCTTACACTGAATCCCATTCCACACATTGATCCTGTGGGTTCGATCATTCTTCCTCTCGTCACTTGGTTTTCCGGGGGATTTATTTTTGGGTGGGCGAAGCCAGTTCCGTACAATCCGTACAACTTACGACACGGCGTGTGGGGTGAAGCGTGGGTTGCCGCGGCAGGTCCAATTACAAATATCGCAATCGCGTTTATTTTCGGTCTTCTCATTCGTTTTGCACCGATTCCGTCCGGTCTAATCGAGATATTTCAACTCATCGTCGTGGTCAATATAAGTTTGGCGATTTTCAACCTCGTCCCAATCCCGCCACTTGATGGTTCGAAAATTCTTTTCGCGCTTTTGCCGCCATCAAAACAAAACATCCGCTACGCGCTCGAGCAATACGGATTTATACTGGTCATTGTCTTCATTCTTGTCGGGTGGAAATTCATTTCCCCTCTCGTTTTAGCCCTTTTTTCTTTGTTTACCGGGCTTTCGTTCTGATCCGCGCGTTGCCAGGGAACGCTTGCCCACGCACCCATTTTTGTATAGCAATTTTGTTGCAGGTTTCCCGTTCTGTGCGGTTTTCAAGATGCTGGTGAGAGAAGCATATATAGTGAGATGCTTTCGCGGCAACAATACAAAATATGGGTGCTGGGGCTTGCAGAAGCCCATTCTCTATAGTATTCTCTCTGTGCCGCTTTCGAGCGGTTTTTTCAAACAATGACAACAGTCAACCAACTCGTTCGCAAATCACGAAAGAAGCCGATTCAGAAGACCAAAACGACCGCCCTTACCCGCGGGTTCAACACCCTTGCAAACCGACCTTCTTTCTACGCATCGCCCTTCAAGCGAGGTGTCTGCACGCAAGTTAAGACAACGACTCCTAAGAAACCGAACTCTGCGATCCGAAAGATCGCGCGTGTTCGCCTCACGAATGGTCAAGAGGTGACAGCATACATCCCGGGCATTGGACACAAACTCCAGGAACACTCTGTCGTATTGATACGCGGTGGCCGTGTGAAAGATATCGGTGTGCGGTACACGATTGTTCGCGGAACATTTGATGCTGAAGGTGTTGAAAAGCGCATGCAGAGCCGTAGTCACTATGGAGCGAAACGACCAAAGAAGTCGTAAGATCCAAATTCCAAAAACCAAAATCCAAACAATAATCAAATTCCAATGACCAAAACAATTACAAAATCTAAATTCGTTTGGAATTTGTAATTTGGATTTTGGAATCTACACCAGTTTATGCGTCGCCCTCTTAAAGAAAAACAAAAGCATCCTGTAACGCCTGACCGCGTCTACGATTCTGTTACGACATCAAAACTTGTGAACTACGTCATGAAGGGCGGAGAGAAAAATGCCGCACGAAAAGTCGTTCACGGTGCATTCGAAGAAATGAAGAAAGAAGGAGTGACGGATCCTGCAGCAGCGCTTGAAGAAGCAATCCGCAACGTTGCGCCCGCGATGGAAGTCCGCTCACGCCGCGTTGGTGGTGCAAACTACCAGGTTCCTTTTCCTGTTCGTCCTGAACGACAACTCGCACTCGCGCTCCGCTGGATTCTTGAAGGCGCTCGCGGAAAGAAAGGTGCAACGATGGCACACCGCCTTGCACAGGAATTGATGGCCGCAAAGAAAGGTGAGGGAGAGGCAATGAAAAAGCGAGAGAACATGCACCGCATGGCGGAAGCGAACAAAGCATTCGCACACTTCGCATTTAATCGAACACAGAAAAAGTAAGGACGATATTGTATGGAACGGGATTATCCCCTCGAGAAAGTACGGAATTTTGGAATTGTCGCGCACATTGACGCCGGAAAGACGACGGTCTCCGAGCGTATTCTTTTTTATACAGGTGTTTCCCACAAGATCGGTGAAGTGCACGAAGGTGACACCGTGATGGATTGGATGGACCAAGAGCGCGAGCGTGGCATTACGATTACCGCGGCTGCAACAACGTGTTTTTGGACACCCACATACGAGGCAGAAAACGCTGAACGCAAACACCGATTCAATCTTATCGACACTCCTGGCCACATCGACTTTACGATTGAGGTGAAGCGCTCACTGCGTGTGCTCGATGGTGCCGTTGTTGTTTTTGATGGAGTGTCAGGCGTTGAACCACAATCAGAAACGAACTGGCGCTACGCGGACGAAGGAAAAGTGCCTCGCATCTGCTTCATCAACAAACTCGACCGAACAGGCGCATCTTTTGAGCGCTCATTTGCGTCCATTCTTGATCGTTTGACTACGAATGCCATTCGCATGCAGATCCCGATGGGAGAAGAAGAAAAACACGAAGGTGTCATCGATCTTTTGACCCGCAAGGCGGTCTACTTCGAAGGAAACATGGGGAACACGCTTCGTCTCGAAGAAATTCCCGAGAACTACAAAGCCGACGTCGAGAAATATCGCCACGCACTTATCGAAAAAATCGTTGGAGAAGATGAGAATCTCCTCAGTCAGTACCTCGAAGGAAAAGAACCCGAACTTTCGGAATTGAAACGAGCGCTCCGTATTGCAACCATCGCAAACAAGATTGTTCCTGTGTTCACGGGATCAGCTCTCAAGAACAAAGGTGTGCAGTTGATTCTCGACGCTGTTGTTGATTACTTCCCGTCACCTCTCGACGTTCCTCCCGCAAAAGGCATTGACCTTAAGACCGGAGAAGAGGTTATCTGCGAACCGAAAGATGATGCGCCGTTTGCTGCACTTGCGTTTAAGGTGCAGACAGACCCGTTCGTCGGACAGCTCACATTCTTCCGCGTGTATTCGGGGATCCTTGAGGCGGGTTCATATGTCTATAACTCAACAACAAACGAGCGCGAGCGCATCGGACGTATCGTGCGGCTCCACGCGAACGAGAGAGAAGAAGTGAAGAAGGTGTTTGCGGGTGAGATCGCGGCAGCTGTTGGACTCAAGAATACGCGGACATCAGATACACTCTGTGAAGAATCTCGTCCGATTGTTCTTGAGAGGATCAAGATTCCCGAACCAGTTATCTCGCTCCGTATTGAACCGAAGACAAAAGCAGACCAAGAAAAACTTGGTATGGCATTGAAGCGCTTGGCCGATGAAGACCCGACATTCCGCGTCTCAACTGACGCAGAAACGATGGAGACAATTATCTCCGGCATGGGTGAACTTCACCTCGAAGTCCTTGTTGAGCGCATGCGCCGAGAATTTTCAGTTGATGCGAACGTGGGCAAGCCGCAAGTCGCATATCGCGAAACAATCTTGGGCGAAGCGGAGGTTGAAAATAAATATATCAAACAAACAGGAGGTCGCGGTCAGTACGGGCACGTGAAGATCCGCGTGAAGCCGATGGACATGACGGTGGATGAAGAAGATTTGCCGAGGAACACGAAGCGCGAAGGCGGACTCGAATTCATCAACTCGATCAAGGGAGGTGCGATTCCGCAGGAGTACATTCCCGCGGTTCAAAAAGGAATCCGTGAAGCAATGGATCGCGGTACAGTTGCCGGATACAAGATGGTTAATATTTCTGTGGATCTCTACGATGGTTCATACCACGATGTCGACTCATCTGAAATTGCGTTTAAGATCTCTGCAAGCCAGGCGTTCCAAGAAGCAGCACAAAAAGCAAGGCCGGTCTTACTTGAGCCGATCATGAAAATTGAAGTGGTGATACCTGAAAAATTCATGGGTGATATCACAGGAAGCATCTCTGGAAAACGCGGACAGATTGAGGGCATGGAAGATCGTGGACAACTCAAAGTTGTTCGTGCGCAAGTTCCGCTCTCTGAGATGTTTGGATACGCGACTGCGCTCCGCTCGATGACCGAGGGTCGCGGAAACTCAACAATGGAATTTGATCACTATGCTGTCGTTCCTGATAGCGTTGCGAAGGCGGTTATCGAGACGAGGAAGTAATCCCAATTTCTTTTTCTGCAGAAAAGCCACTCGTGCTAAAAACACGAGTGTCTTGTTATATGTTTCCAAATCGTTTATATTTTCGAAGGACACAGGGGTCGTGGAGGAACCCCTTTTGTTGAAGCCGTCTCTGGGGCAACCCGGAGATACAACGCTCATCACACCAAACGGCGAAAAATGGAGGCGTGCCCTTAATCGGGCGCATATGCCGACGAACTAAATAACTCGCTTACTACGGAATGGCCATCCGTATAGAACGCCTCTTTTGGGGCGTGACAAGAGAGACCCGCATACTCGTCAGTGCTTTTTGCTGAACGAAGCGGCTCCGACCAGGACGGCCCTGAGGGCGCGTGTTCACACCGCGCCCTCCCGTTTTTATACACATGCCTCTTGCAGTGAAGTTTGGGAGGAGTAATATCGGAATCTGAAGTACCGTGTGGGGACACCTCCTCGCACGTAGCAGCGCGCAGGGCGAACCCTGCGCAACATGGCGCGGAATTCGTGTCATGGACAGCGGGCACCACAAGTGCCGCGGGAGAACGAGAAGATGAACCACCGGACGATGGCGATGCGATTGCTGCAGGTGGAGCAGGGTGCCAAGGCCGCCGAGAAGACGCAGGGCAAGGGTCGCTGCGAGAAGTAACGCCGCCGGCTTCGAGAAGCTCGTCGCCGAGGCCTCTTGGTAGGTGTGGGCCTCGGTCGGGAGGGGATGCCGTGCAGGTTGCGGTCCCCTCTCTTTTTTTATACAACGCATTTCATATTTGATTGACCCGCCACTACTCGGGTGATACAACTGGTTCAGAAGTACTCAAAATTAACTAACGCGACTCCAGCAGGAGCGTGTTATTCATATCTACGAAGTAAAACCAACGAAAGGACGGCTCAATGCGTCGGCTATTCAGTGAGACATCACTGGTGCCGGCGCGGCCGGCACCAGCAAAGCCCGAACAGCAGGTTCTTCCGTGGAAAGAGGACCGGACGTTCGCGAATTTCTTGGTTGGTGGTTCGAACAACTTCGCCCACCAAGTTTCTCGGACGTTTGCAGAAGGGGAAGGCCCGTCGACTATTGTTCTGTACGGGCTACCCGGTGTCGGAAAAACACATCTTCTCAATGCGATTGCGGAACATCTGCGAGCGCGAGGGGAGGATGGCGTCGAAGTACTGAGTGCCGAGAGATTTCTCAACGAAGTAATTTCGTGCATGCGCTTCGGGCGCATGAGCGAATTCCGCGAGAAGTATCGCAACCAGAAGCAGCGCATGTTTATCCTCGACGGTGTCGAGGTGTTCGTTGGAAAAGAGAAGTCGGGGCTAGAGCTTGCTCAGACCCTCGAGTTTCTGAACCAACAGCATGACTGTCGGGTGGCGATTGCGGCAAGTGACTTGCCAGTCCGGCTCGGACTCCCGTCCCGACTCGCAGCCCTTCTTGTTGGGGCGTTAAGTGTTCCCGTGCACGCTCCCGATAAGGAAATGAGATCAGCTCTTCTTGTGCAGAAGTGTGCCGAGCGTGGTGTTGAACTTCCGCCAAGCGTCTCGGACTACATGGCGACGCGCGTTCCGGGCTTCCGTCAGGTTGAATCAGTTGTGCGACGTCTTGTTGCGCAAGTACAGTTTGACAACCACCCCTTTTTCGCGGACAGGTCTCGCGAGAGATTGTAGAAGAAATTCTCGCGCGCACCGGTTTTCTCTATCGCAATGACGTAACGACGGCGGATGTCGTTGCGGCGGTTGCGATGACGCATCAACTGAAGCGCGACGTCATCGCGCGAGGTGGAGGTGGAGCAGCCGCGACAAAGGCACGTCACGAGGCGGCGTACCTGTTACGTCAACTTCTTCGCCTCTCGCTCAGCGAGATTGCGAAGGCCGTTGGGGTAACGCACCCCTCGACGATTGCGTATGCGGTTGGCAAGATCGCTCAGAAGCGTCGAGTTGACGAGGCGCTCGACCAACGGCTCGCGGCACTCGCGGCAGCATTTACTTCGTAGGTGTGCAACCGGCCGGCTGGCGTCAACGGGAGGGCTTCAATGTGCCCATCTCCGCGACGCCGCCGGCCGTCACCTTTTCATATTTTCTCTCTTGTCCTGACTGGACACCGGGTGTCCAGTCAGACAGCCGCTTCACTTTCTTTTTATTTTCTTTGTGCTATACTATTAATGTTTTTAAGAGTGTTCTCTCGGGCGCCTTTCGGGATGTTTCGAAGAACGTAACAAGTAGTAAGGAAGTATGGACAGCAAATTGTACGTCGGAAACTTGAGCTACGGTACGACTGAGCAAACGCTCACGGACCACTTTGCACAAGCCGGCACGGTTGCATCAGCAACTATTATCAAGGACAAGATGACCGGCCGGTCAAAGGGCTTCGGTTTCGTCGAAATGAGTAGCGCTGAAGATGCGCAAAAGGCGATTGAGATGTTCCACGGCAAGGACTTCGATGGACGCGCACTCACAGTGAACGTCGCACGACCGATGGCGGAACGACCGCCTCGCCGTGACAACGGAGGATTCGACCGCGGAAACCGCTGGTAGACACTCGCTCTTTATTTTCAAGAACACGGGTCGTCGTGTACTCACGCCGCCCTCATGCTCGACCTCAACGGTCTCCGCAAGTTTCTTGAAAATAAAGACCTCGTTCAGATGGAAAAACCGCTTCGCGATTGCGAAGCGGTTTTTCTAAAGGGCACCACCCAGAGTGCGGCTGTGCCTTTTATGCCTATAAAATATAGGCAGAACGGCTATTCACATATTTTCCCCATAAAGGAAGCCATAAAACGCAAAACACTTGACACGCTTCCGCTCCAGATATATACTCCTTTTACCAATTATGAACGTATTTACAAGGAATCCACATAGGCGGTAGCCCTAACGGGTGCGCACTTTGCGCAAACCTTACGGAACCCGCCACCAAGGCGGATTTTTTGTTTCTTAGTTGGCCGATGATCGTTGACAACCTCATACTGTAGAGAATTAAATCCGGACACTAACTTTGCTGTTGTTGTTGCTTTTCGTTATCCATGCGAAAAAAGTATATGTACACTTGTGATAACAACTGACCAGAGAGGTTATCCTGCAACAAAAAAGCGACAGTAAAGTTAGTGTCCGGATAAAAGTGTGTGATGTGTCGAAAGACATGTCGCACGCAGGTATTCCGTTTCGAAAGGAACGGAAATGTACATCCAGGCACTAACCTTGCTGTTGTTGCTGCTTTTCGTTATTACAAACGCGCAGAGTGTTATAGAACATTGCACAAAGAGGTAATACGAAATGTGGTCTTCAACAAAAAGCGACAGCAAAGTTAGTGCCTGGATGAAAAAGCGTTGCAAGTGCTGTGCAGTGGTGTACAGAAGGAGCGATGTCGTTTTTTCTTTTGTTGTAAGCAAGAGAAAATACGTAGTGGCGGTTTTCAGGTTTCCTAACAGGAGACCTAAAGAGCGTATGGTGGATGCCTAGGTTCTATGTGGCGATGAAGGACGTGGCATGGCTGCGATAAGCTTCGGGGAGGTGCCTAGCAACCGTTGATCCGGAGATTTCCGAATGGGGAAACCCCGCATGGTAAACCCATGTGACCTGCCCTTAAAAGCAGGAGTATACCCTGGGAAGTGAAACATCTCAGTACCAGGAGGAAAAGAGACAAATTATGTATTCCCTGAGTAGCGGCGAGCGAAACGGGAAAAGCCCAAACCGTGCGTAACACATGTAAGTTATAAAGTGAAAAGTTTATAACGTTCATAAAGTAAAATTCGAAAATACTTGATGGACGTTATAACTTGATGAACTTTTGACTTTCGTGTGTTGCGTGCGGGGTTGTAGGGCAACAACGCCTGTCTTTTGATAAGGAGAAAGTTACAAAATGCGTTCTTAGTTGAATTCTCTGGAAAGAGAAACCCTAGAGGGTAATAGTCCCGTATGCGAAAAGAATGCATCTTTCTAGTTGTTGTTCCTGAGTACCTCAAGACACGAATAGCTTGGGGGAACCCGGCAGAACTAACTGCCAAGGCTACATACACATAGAGACCGATAGTGAACAAGTACCGCGAGGGAAAGGTGAAAAGAACCCCGGAGAGGGGAGTGAAATAGATCTGAAACCATATGCTTACAAGGAGTCAGAGCGGTCGCAAGACCGTCATGGCGTGCCTATTGAAGAATGAGCCAACGAGTTTATGTATACGGCCTAAGCTAAGTTCTTAACCGAACGCAGCTGCAGGGAAACCGAGTGTTAATAGCGCGAAACATATAGAAGATAGAAGTCAGATGAAGAGGTTCGCCTCCAACTCTGGCTTCCATCTTCTATTATTAGTCGTATGCATAAGACCCGAAGCTAGGTGAGCTACCCATGAGCAGGGTGAACTCTATCGAAAGATGGAGGGAGGCCCGAACCCGTTGATGGTGCAAAATCTTGGGATGACT
>ERZ1292625.1436-Hain-H41-01um-R1-1436-length-28360-cov-23_pt2 | contig 14668 bp, 9 predicted proteins | sample MGYA00564400_ERZ1292625 | MGnify/ENA primary metagenome ERZ1292625 (study PRJEB36523, sample SAMEA6512639) | groundwater metagenome | collected 2019-01-08 | study: AquaDiva: Metagenomics assemblies of 32 groundwater samples | reverse complement strand
ATTAAAACCAATGTTCAATTTATACCGTCCTCTGGCGCCATTTACCAAATCTTAGAATTCTCCTAAAGGACAAATAAAGCGTCCTAAAGGACAAATCAGGCTTTACAACATGCTGATATTTCACTTATTTATTATTTCCAGGCAACATCTAAAGCCCATTATTTCCGTCGTGGGCTTTAGACTTGACAATAATCCACCTGGCCCAGCGTCTTTTGCCTTTTAAGAAAACCCTCCCCTCATCCCGCAGTTCGGTTAAGAGGCGCTGCACATTGCGAGCAGAAAGAGCTGGCAGTACCTGCTCCAATTCAGAAAGAGGTGCACCTTCAGCGGCGCGCTTCATTAAATGTTTCTCAAGCAAAGCTTTGTTGGTATCGCGATCAAGACCGCGCTTCCGCGTATGCACTCCATGTGCACCCAACTCTGAGTAAAACGACTCCGAAAGGATATAACGCGTTCCCTTTCCACGGCCCACGGATTCAACCGCCCCAACATCTATTAGTCCTGGCACGCGTGCCTTTAGATACTCAGGCAATCGTTTATCACGGCAAATATATTCTAAAGCTAAAAAATCATACGTGGAAAAGCTTTTTAGTCTCTCCTCACCGAGACGTTCCATGAATCGCACAAAAGCCGGGTCTTCAACAACGCCCTTGAGCGTAAGCTTAACTTGATGAGCAGTTGTGCCGCTGAAAGCAGGCAAGGGCTTACCTTGTTTTATCGCGGACTCGAACATCAGATTCATGCCCTGCCCCGACCGCTCGATCAATCCGCACTTGGCCAGTGCTTCCGCAAGGCGACGGTTGCGGGGATTTTGCTGATCAAGAATATTTTCCGGAGAGATCCCAGGGGGGAAGCCGCCGGGGCTCACGATCTCAAGCCTGTGCATAAACTGCCTGATGAATATGGAACCGCCCAGACGGTAATCACGATGCGCCACGGCATTCAAGAGGGCTTCCCGGACAGACACCTCGTCAAAAGTCGGCAGGTCCATCCGGAACAGACCATCCTGATAGCTCTGGCGGTCATTGCGCAAGTTTATCTTATTCCATATTGCATCCTGCCAAAGAAAGAAGCCTTCCCGCAGCTCCTCACGGTCCGCAGCGGGACCGGATGCATCAGAAGAACGGTACTCGAAAACCAGCTCAGCCTGCGCGAGCCGACGGCCCAGTGCGGCGCGGGTGCCGAACAGGATCAATGCTGCATAGGTTACCTGTCCATCCACCAGCAATTCAGCATTGGTCAATGTTTCGACGTCGGTCCAGCCGGCCTTCCGTTCGTCGCGCATTTTTTTCGCCCAGCGGGCGCGATATGTTGAAATAGCTTCCGATGACAAATCAGCAAGGATTGCACCTGGGCAGGGCTCTGCCGAAAAATCCGGCCCCGTTTCGGCGAAGATAACCCGCAGCTCCGCGTCGGACATTCCGATGAACTCATCCCCTGCACGTTTGAGAAAACTCCCTTCGATCTGCCAGGCCGTGCCCGGTAGGCGTGGTGGCACATGTACTACCAGCACCCGTCCTTCAGCGGTATGTATTTCCTCAACCGGAATGCGGTGCGACAGACGATCGTACAGACCCGCCTCGGTTCGGCCGGGTTCTGCAAAGGCTGTTGTCCCGACAATTCTTCGCGGGCGTAGGTCCGTCACGCCAAAAATGATCTTGCCTCCGCCCTCATTGGCGAGGGCCACGCAATACTGTACCAGCTTCTCGAAATGGAAGTTGTTTTTGGCTTCCTTGAATTCGAGGTTCGTGCCCTCCGGCTCGCTGAGCCATTGCTGCAACTGTTCGAGGCTTGTGTTCAAGATACTCACTGCACCGTCCCCTTCTTCCTCTCCACAATCTTTACCTCTTCATTCGTGAGGCAGGAGAGCTTATATACCTGTGGTGGCTTGCTGCCGTGAGCCGGGCTGCAAATTTACCGTGACTACCGCCTCACGCCGTCTTTTCACATCTCACAGAATCAATTCGATGTCGCGTGCAAAGAAACAGGCATTTGATCCATCCCATTGCAATGCACTCTGAGAACGAACGGCGCCAAAATTGTTTCTGTCGCCAAGAGAGTCCTTATCTCGCTTGAACCTGACAATGGGCTAAAGCATCAAGTACCCATCAAGTACCGCATGGCACATCAACCTATTGATATTATTAGCACTATTATCCGCAAACCAGGCTAATCTATATAAATAATCAAGTACCCATCAAGTACCGGCCTTGTTAGCAGCAGCCCACCAAGGGATGTATTTCATTAATTTTGGGGCAGCTGACATATCATAAGGCAAAATGGCTTTCGCTTCGACCGCTTCCTTAATCAGCCTTGAAGCTGCGGCAATATTCTGAGGTTCAATGCCGAAACGCTCGCGAACGGATGTATTAGTCAGATATCCCCGGTTTACATATTTCAAACAAGCATGAAGGTAGCAGGCCCTGATGCGATCATCTTTATCCATACGATTGAGCGGCCGATGCGCAAACAATACGGCTCGTGTGGTTTCTCCAGAGACTTCGAATATCGGAGCCGGTAACTGGTAATACTCCGTCTGAAATACGACTTTATCCACGCCACTGCCACGCTCTTCGCAGATACCGATCCGCCTCATGAGAGAAGCAAGCGCTTCATTTCTTGACTTTGGTGGCGTATCAAGAAAGCGGTCCGTAGACACCAGCGGCATACCTGGGTTACTGATCTCCATGCGGTCCTCAAAGATTTCCACCATCGGACCGGCGCCGGCAACAAAGAAATCCTGATGGATAAGCGCATTCACCACCAACTCACGAATGGCCAACTCCGGATACATGGGCACTGTCTTGCGAAGCGCTTGTTGGATCACCTCATTAGAAGGCACCAGCCCGTTTATATAATCGATCAAGCCCTTGAAACCGCTGGCATAACCTTTCGTACCGGTTTGTTCCTTGATCGTCACGACACGGCTGTTGCCGCGATAGAGAATGACCCTCATCGCTTTTCGTTCAAGTGAGCGGAAGTCTGCAAGACGCTTTGCAAATAGAACAGCGCCGAGGTTCGTGATATTCCAACCTCCTGCATCTGCCTGCTGGATCAGCTCATCGTCTTTGAGCGCCTGGAGAATGCCCTCACGAGCTTCGGGCAAAGGGCGGTTCATCAGTTCGAAATAGGCGGGATAATCCAGCAGCTTCAACACTTCCTCGCTGCTCATCCGCTCTGCCGCGACACCATCCTCAAAGGGCGTCTGGTCGAAGATCCGCCACAGTTGTCGCTCGCGGTCAGGGGCTTCCTTGAGTGGTTTTTTCACCGCACCGATGCGGATGAATTCGTTTCCCTGGAAGCGCACCGGATGGCGAAACGCCCGGCCCACTTCCAAGAGCGCCACCGGCTTATCATCTACGACAAACTCGTAAAAGTGGAAGTGGATTTTCGGCGTCAGCAAACGAAGCAACCATGTCTCAAGCGGCTCATTGCCCTTCTTCGCGGCGGATGGAGAGAACTTGGTGCCGATGATTCGGTGGGTCTGATTCTCGACGCCCCAGATGAGATAGGCAAAGGCCTTTCCGTTCAGAGCGGCTGAGTTCGCCAACGCAGAAAGATACTCCCCAATCTCTTCAGGATCATCATTGCTGACCTTGAACTCGACCCACTCGGTCTCACGGGGAAGCTTGCACAATTCGCGCATGAGACCGGTCAGATATTCCGTGGAGCGATCAGTCGTCATGCGTCGGCCTCCTCGGGCACGGCTTCCTCCGTCAGTGCGTCACTGTCATCGATCGTCTCTGATTCCTCGACCGTGTCTGTCAACTTCATCGTGGGCGGCACTTACCAGCTATTGTGGTGGCTTGTTGCCGTGAGCCGGGCTGCAAATTTACCGTGACTGCCGCCTCACGCCGCCTTTTCACATCTCACAGAATCAATTCGATGTCGCGTGCAAAGAAACAGGCCTTTGATCCATCCCGCCGCAAAGCACTCTGAGAACGAACGGCCCCGAAGTTGCCCTCCATCAAGAAGAAATATAGCTAAAAAAACCACGCCGAGCTCTAAAGTAAACAATAGGTTATACCATCGTACAGCTAATTTACAGCTAATTTATTGCTAAAATCACCCTGTGGTCCATCGTGGGCTCTTTCTCGGCCCCGTGTTTTTTATCGCTTTATCCTTTTTGGACATTTCGTAAAGCAGATTATGTATCTTGTTCAGCTTTTGCTTTTTACTCAGGGTGTCCGAGAGTTTATTTTCAAGGAGTTCGTCTATTTCCTGCCGACTTGCGGACCCTTTCTCTTTTAGATACAGCATGACCAAGTCCTTGTAGTATTTCTTGTCGAAAGCGCGATATTTGATATAACTCGATTGATCTCCGGTAATAGCCGCTATGTGGAGCGCGATATACGGATTCGGGTACCGGCCTTCAACAAGACCGTTTTTCTTCAGATATGCAAAAGCCTCCTTCGTTATCGCTTGGCGCTTCTGGACTTTATCCAGGAGAATAGTCGTTTTCAGATCGATATCAGCGCGTTCGATGAGCAGCTTCGTATAGTTCTCATCTAAAATATGGCCGTATATTTTCAGTGAAACCTTCTGTGGATCGGAAACGTCGTATTCCGGCATAGGCAGATAACGTTTCCGCTGCTGAATAAACATCGTTTTAATACCCGATCCCACGGTATCAATCATCCCCAGATTTTGCATCGCCTGTGCCAAAAAGAAGTTGCGATACTTTTCCGGCGTCCTGTTTCCGAGCGTGTAATCATCAACGGTCCCTTCGAAGAATCTCCCGGCATTCGTAAAAATCAGTTCACCCGTCCGTTCAGTGACGATGATACGTGACTGAAGTGAATAGTCCTGATGAGCGATGCAGTTATTCAGAGCTTCCAGTATGACCCACTGCTCGTACTTATTGATCTCAATCGGTAGAAGGGTGTTTTCAGGAAGGATTTTGTACCTTATGTTTCTGATCTTCTGATATACCTTGTTAACGTTCGTATAAAACGGAGGGTCGAAATGTTCATACGCCCGCTCCTCGCCCTCAAGCTTCCAGGTGATCCGCGCCACCGACGGCGACAAGAAATGTGTCGCCTCCGGCTTGCCCAGAAGAATGATTGCCGCATTTGTTATTTTGCCGTTGACCGAGAGCTTCGCCTTATCCAGAAAAGCGGCGACATCCCATCTATCGATTTCAGAAGAGAAGGTTCTATCTCTGCTCCGAGCTTTAAAGGCGTCCTTGGCCGCCAAAACCGTGGGACCGTCAAGATCGCCTATCGATGCCTCTTCACATATCTCCGCTGACCAGTCGGATTGCGTCGCCTGGCCGCGTATCTGCTCTATTTCCTGGAGATTCAGCGCTCCGAGGGATTCGCCGTCTCTGCCGTAATAGTGCTTTTCCCATGTTATAGGAATGCCTCGCGGCGCAGCGGGAATTTGGAACATGATCACCCGGCCTTCAGGCAGATGCAGCTCGTGGATTTCTACGAACGTAATGTGATTGGTGGTCTTCTGGGCGAGCTCCGCCTTCAAGCTGTCAAGCCCGCTCCGGTCCGGCCGGTACCGCGTGCCGATGATTTTTCGCGCTTTGTCCTCGACACCGAAAACCAGCCAGCCGAACTCTTTGCCTTTCAGGTTCGCTTCATTGCTGAGCGCGGAGAAATATTGCCCCAGCTCCTTAAAGCTGAAGCTCGCTTTGGCCTCCTTGAACTCGACCCATTCCGTTTCCTTGGGCAAGGCCCGCAGTTCATCAAGCATTGCTTTCAATTCCCGACTTATCAATCCATCTCCTCTTAATGACGAATCACGTTCGGTTAAAGTACAGCAAAAATAGAGGACCACCATGAAAATAAACCGAATGAACAAAAAAGCAATTCACGCTAAACCGCTTCTCGCAATATCGTTTGCAACTTCATCGTGGGCGGCACTTACCAGCTGCTGTGGTGGCCTGTTGCCGTGAGCCGGGCTGCAAATTTACCGCGACTTCCACCTCACGCCGCCGTTTCACATCTCACAGAAGCAATTCGATATCACGTGCAAAGAAACAGGCCTTTGCTTCATCCCGCCGCAATGCGCTCTGAGAACGAACGTCCCGAAGCTCTACTTGATATTATTGTTTTTTGGTAAATAGTTCTGTTTGCTTACAATACTTCTGCCCAACTCCTTTTCCGTTTCTTTCCGTGCTGTGCCGGCCACACTTCCTCCACGCTTGGCCACCTTTTTACTTTTTCTGAAGGTGTCAGGTTTTTCCTTGTGTGATATTTCAGTAGTAACTTTTTCGCCAAGCATTGTAAAAATCAATTCCAAATCGGTCATGTGATCGCGAAGGTTATCATTCTTCCTGGTCAAATCTTTTATTTTTTTGTATTTAGAAGGCGTTATGCCGAACGTCGCTTTTGATATTTCAGCGGTAAGAATGGCATAATCCGATTCAGTTTCGATCCCTCTTTCCTTCCATTCATCAGTCAGATTTTGGCGGATAGCTATGCCACGCAAGCGCTTGTCAATCCAATCCTTGGGATATCCTTTTTGTTCATACAATTGCTTCATGCGCTCCTGCGCCAGCTCGGGATTTTCAATTTCCTGAACTCTTTCGTAGCCCACTTGCGCCAGCCATAGCTTAAACGGCTCGGCTTTTGACGACGGGATGGACTGGATGATACGGAACATACCTTTAGTATTTGCGCAGTCGGTGGTGTATTTTTTGCCGTCCGATGCCTCTAATTTCAGTTGTACCCAAACTGGGGACAACTGAAGGTCTATAAACTCTCTTTGCTTCACTTTCCCCCAATATTGACGAGGGGTGGGGGAGTCTGTCAATGCTTCTACAACATCAACAACGGAAAAATACCATTCGTCATTGTGCCAGGTCCGCCTGATTTTTTTGCTTCCGAAAACTACAATTCTATTATGTTCCATTATTTATTTCCCTATTCATTTATATCCGACATGCCAACCTCTTTTACTGCGCATTTCAATCCGCAATCCGCATTCTGCAATCCGCAATCTGAATGCCGCCTTTTCACATCTCACAGAATCAATTCAATGTCGCGTGCAAAGAAACAGGCCTTTGATACATCCCGCCGCAATGCGCTCTGAGAACGATAAGTTTCCTTGAATTGTATAACCAATTGTATAACACGCCCTGCATCGAGCCAAACCTATACAAATCGCAACCTCCTGTTATCATTGCGGGTTCAACTGTGTACGGTGTCGAAAATTGCATATTTGCCGGCATAATTCATCCATGTTCACGGGATTTATACAATTCCCATTGCGCGCCCTTACCGCATCTCCCCGTCACCTGTCGCTCCCTATCCCTCCCGCTGCAAAACGCTCTGAAAATGAACAACATCACAGTGTCCCCGCCGTGCTGTAAACTATATTTTACCTTGACAAACGATAGTAAAGTATAGTATATAGTATAGTATAAAATAAGTAGAAGCATTCAAAACCCTGCTTAACCGAAGTCTGACGTTATGCGTCAGATGCTCATGTAGGTTAAGCGGGGTTTTCTATTTTTTGCCCTGTTTTCGCTTGGTTAGATGCGCATCATATTTCGCTGACTTCGGCTCAAATACCCAGTGCAAATATGGCTTTTCCCAACGGCCGCTGAGGCTCCCGCCCGTACTTGTCGAGACCCCGATATTGAAATTCCTGTGCAGCTTTCTTATTTCCTGAAGGATCATTTTATAAAGAGCTTCCTTCGCTCTCGTTCGCTTTCCCCGCACGTGCATTCCCGGCGGCTTTTCCTTGTGCCTGTCGTTCAGGCGGAATGCCATGGAGCCCAGAACGATGTCGAGGCATTGAAGCAATACATGGTCATGAGAATGCACCTCGGTGATGTCTTCGACGGCGATCCTGATGCGCGCGGAACGGAATTCCGTGCGTTCTCGCAAGCCGAGCAGATACCCCTTGAAGCGCGTCACTTTTTCACCGGTGTCCGGGAACGTATCAAAGTAAAGCCTGAGCCGCATGCCGGTTTCCGAGGGACCAATATACTGCAAACCAAAAGCATGCTTTATAAATTGATAGTACAGCAGGTAGTATTGAAGTTCTTTTTGCTCTTCCGTTAACCCCCGGGGCTGTCTGGCATTGTGCCGGAACATAATTCGCACTTTTACCGCACCAGCGGTGATCTCCTCGAAAAAGTGACGGACCATAGCCTGGTATTTTGGTAAATATCGCTCGGTCACCTTTTCCCATTTGATCTCGCCGAAAAGATTCAGCTCTTGCTTTGCCGCGTTTAAACGCCTTGTAACGCGCTCGTAATGCGAAGAGCCCACGATCAAGCCGCCGTAGAAGTTCGAGTAATATTTCCCCTTTTTCTCCGACTCATCGCAGAAAATGATATATTCTTTTTCGCTCACACTCTGTCCTTAGCCCGACTCCGAAACGACTCATTTCCCATGAATTCAACTCTATGCCACAGGCAAAGAAACAATACCATGACCATTTCGCGGGAATTTGAGCCGGGCTGCAAATTTACCGTGACTACCGCCTCACGCCGCCTTTTCACATCTCACTGAATCAATTCAATGTCGCGTGCTGGGAAGGAAACAGTCCTTTGATCCATCCCGCCGCAATGCACTTTGAGAACGAACGTCCCGAAAGTTCTCCCGTCCCGAAAGTTCTCCGCTTTTCCGCTTACCGCGAGAACGGTTACGGTAAAATATTTTGACGGTTTCTTGGCGAAGAAATCAAAACCCAGATCACCGCTTTCGTCAAGATACAGATAAAGCACTTCCGCGCTCCTTTTCACTCCGCCTTTTCACGTCTCACAGAATCAATTCAATGTCGCGTGCAAAGAAGCTGGTCTTTGATCCATCCCGCCGCAATGCGCTCTGAGAACGAACGTTTCCAAAGTTTTTCCGCAGGTCAATCCGTTACAGCAGTTCTCTATTTGCCTGTTCCTTTCTTCAATTCCTTAAGAGTAGCTTTCTTGTGCTGCTCTAAGATGCGTTTCTCTAGTTCAATACCTTTCGCCACTTGGTCGGTTCCACCCAAAGCCTTGTACTCCTTGTAAACAGCCTCCGATGCTGATTCAATGTAACCGTCAGTCATTTTCTGTAGATTCACAGCCGCAACGTTGGGCACTGATGGACGTGGGACACCAGACAACCGGAGAGTTACGAGAGTTGCAACATAGAACCGGAGATTATTAGCATGCTCACGATACACATCAGGCACTGTCGAACCCTTGAGGACATGCTCAGTCGCCCTAGCTATAGCTGCGCATTTATAATATAGGTCAAGAGGATAAGATAGATTGAATATACGACGGTAAGCCTCATCGTCCTTTACTAAAGTCGATGGTCGCGCCCGCGCATTGGCTGGTTCCAGCAAAGCGCACGCAATCACAGCCTGCGCCATGAAAGGTATGCCAATGATTTTCTTTACGGGTTTCCCCGAGTTCTTGTAATGGTTTTTTCTACGATCGTAGTAAAGACCTTTTAAAGAAAGAAACTCCTCTATATCTCGATGTATTTTATCCGTCGCTCTTAGCGAGGCAGGCGGAATGGCAGTTTGGCTGTTAGTAGCCTTAATGATGCGATCCCTGCTTATTTCATCATGTGGCTTTAAGACGCGCACAAGTAAGTTTCTTGTTTCGGCTGCGGGGTCGGTTCTCGACAAAACCTCAAATATTTCACGAGATGTTTGCAGGCCATTGACGATTTCCGGATCCTCAATTGTCAATGTCTTGCCCGTTAAACTGGCATTAGAACACAGCATCGAGATACCATTGTTCAGCCACCAAAAATCCTCCTCTGACTGTTTTTCCAATGTCGCCCGAATCTCTCTGTTGACCTCAGTGTTGCCCTGGTAGTCTCGCACATTGCCCTCAAATAGCTGTGTTCTGATATAACCGCTATCATCCCTCACAAAGGTGAAAAAATCCTTTAGCGCCACAAGGCAAATAAAGCCTTCTTGACCCGTTGATATCGGATTTTCTGCAAGAGGAAGTCGATATGTAACTGAAGGAGCTTTGCGCGCGAGTGCAAGTAGCCGTGAGGCAGTGACGAATTCAAAGGAAAATACGACGGGAGAAATAGCACGTTCCAAGGTTTCTTGAAGCGACTTAACTTTACGCTCGACATTCGGATGAACTTCAACAGCTTTTGCCACATAAGCGTATCGAAAAGATACTTGAGGAAACTTGCCTGCCAGAGCTTTGTAGGTCTCTCGGAACTCATGCACACGATTCAAAAGGTCTTTATGGTACACTTTTTTCAATGAGGATAAAGATATGTTAAGATCAAACATATCTCGAGTAGCACTGACGAAGTGGTCCATTCCGCCCTCGCTAAAGCCGGAAGATGTTTTAGATTGAATTATGAAAACCACAAGATCTATATTCTTTTTGAAGGCGTTCAGGTCCAAGTCTTCGCTGTAGAGCGTTCCGTTAATGAAGAGATAGAAGCTATCAATCCCCCCGTCACCCGCATTGTCTACGATGCCGCTTTCGATTTCGTCATACGACAAGTCTTCATCCTTCAATACCTGCTCAGCGGAAAATATTTCGAAATAATCGGAGGCCGAGAGACCGGCGCCAGCCTCTGTCATTCTTTGTTCCAGCATCTGATTAAGCAAAATGAGATCATTTTGGCTCATCTACATGTCCTCCTACTCAACCTATGCTTCTATAGTAATGCACCAAATACCTGCATTTATTAGCAACTGTCTACGCTATGCAAGGCCATCGCCATCGCTTGTATCCCGCCCCATGCGATACTTGATGTCGTAGTTGATGATGAAGTCCAGCTCCTCGTCCGTAAAGCCGTAATGACGCGCCAGGGGGCTAAGATGCGTTCCTAATCACTCTTACTTAGGCTGTTACGAAAAATATTAATTTTCCTTAGCGCTTCTTTTATCTCTTGTGGGATAATTGTGCATCCATCAATTGTTAGCATTGTCGCGGCTGCTTTATGCTCACTTTTATGAGTGCCAAAAAGATGTTCTATCGACTGAGAAAAGCCAAAGTAGTGATTTTTCCCAGACCACTCAATTATGGTGGCATTGGATGGATCTGTATCATTTTTATCATCCTTATCAAATAACGTGAAAAAAGGAATTTCGAAGGCTGTACAAATTATTTCATAATGAGGGATTTTATCTTTCCCATTACATGAAATGATGGTGATATCTGATATGTCGACGCCTTCTTTTTGTGACAACACTAAAATTCCATATTTCTCAGCCGGGCCTTCAACCAAGAGACAGCCTCGCGCAAAAAGCATCTCGTTATTTTCCCGAAAGAATATAGTCTTGTCCTGATAAAACTGCTTTACTTCGTCAAGATGCTCCTCTATACGCTTCGACTTCCCTTTATAAGACAGCGTCGTACGTAGTTTATCTTCAGTTGGGTAACATCGTTGTGTCGTGTCAAATCGTTTGATGGACCGCCATTCACCGAGGTCAATCAACGCCTCGGAATGCGTCGAAGCAATGATCTGAGAATGACTGTTTCTGAGATGCTGCCGAAGCTTATACTGCAATTGTGGATGGAGGTGCATTTCTGGTTCATCAATGAGTATGATCAGTTGCTCCTTTGCGAGACTGCTAATTGTTTCCAGCAAGAAGTATGAAAGAACCATCGAAATGCCGGAACCGAGATTTTTTTGGTCTATTTGGTTTAAGCCATTGCGTAACGCGAAAAAGCTCTTCTGAAACGGCTGCTCGAGATTTAAGATAGATAGTTCCAGATTTTCGTAACGGCGATCCAGAAAACTTACGAGTTTTGATCGTACTGGCTCAAAAGTATCTTTTAACTTCTTCTCATCAACATTGCCAATGATTATGCCGTATACCTCATCCCACTTTGCTAACAAATCATCTTTATTACCTTCCAAGGATTTCCGATAACGCCAATCATATTCCTGCGCTATCTTTTGGAGTGTCGAATTGAAGCCGATCTTCGATTGGTTTTCTCTGTTTTTGTCAAAATAAAAACAGCGTGGTAACTTATCGAGGTCAACTGGAAAGGTCAGCTGGCGAGATGTGAAGTTGAAAGCACTTCCAGATTTACGCGTCAGGCTCCAACCCGCCTGTGTTTTTGGAACAGAATCACTCGGCAGCACATAATGCGCGATGACAAATTCTTCTGACAAAGCTTTTCCCGGGGCAGCTTTATCTCTCCGTTTAACTTGTAGTTCGATCCCCCTACAGGGCACATCCTGAGCCGTATATCCGTCGGGAAGCTTGGCCGTGAACTCCTCATCAAATATTACTTTTATCAGAATATCGCCAGCATCGTGATTATTGAAATCCTGTTCATCTATGCGGGCAGCGACGAATGACGGGGAGAGGGCTAAATTGATGGCTTCCAAGACAGCCGTCTTCCCGCTTCCGTTTTCCCCAACGAGCGTGGTGAACTTCTCAAACGGGATGTCGAGAGATTCGAAGCAGCGAAAGTTTTTAAGGTGAACGTTTTTTATATTCATTGTTACTTGTCCGCCAGCCAGAGAGTACCAAACTGTTTTGATGGCCTCTAGTCTTCGCCGTCGTCAGCACCCCGCCCCATGCGGTACTTGATGTCGTAGTTGATGATAAAGTCCAGCTCCTCGTCGGTAAAGCCGTAGTGCTTCGCTAATACTCGGTCAATTTCATCGAGGATGGGTTTGCTTAAGCGTGGATAGAATTCCTGATATTTAATATGCCCCGTTAAAGAAGATGTCTTTTCTTTTTGCTGGCTCGTCTTTTGATAATCAGACATCAGATCACTGCAAAGTTGTACCAGCTTTGAAGAATGCGTTTCCGACATCGCTTCCATCTTAATTGGGAAGTCATTTAGATCGCTCGGGTTAAGATCGCGGCAGTTGGTCGTGATTATAAAATACCAATAGAATAGAGAACTACTCAACAATGTGATAGCCGCATCGCGTAAAGCAGCATTTTCGAAATGTAGATAGTTCTCTCGACTGGAAACCGAGTTTTTACCATTTAAAACGAATCGCGGTTGGAAGTTGGTAAATATTTTCCAGTATCGCCCACCCCCTATGCGGTAATAGACTGGATATTTTGAATTGGAACGCAAATAATATCCCAACTGCTTGCCCTGTTCTAACAGCTTGGCTATTATACGAGATTCTATTTCTTCGCTTAGCTTTCCAATTACGTAAGGCTTCACTTTGTTTTGAACATGCTGATATTCAATCCGGTTGAAAAGATCGGCCCTCTCTTCTGCAGCCCACTTCGTAAATCCAGTTGTAAAATAATTTGCATTGTTATGGCCAGCCCTCGTTAACACGATTGTCAATAACACTTCAGCGCCTACAAACAGTTTGCTAGGGCGTTCGGCATAGTTACTCAGCCATATAATTTCAGAGGAAGCCGCGATTGTTTTTTGTAATGCTTCCATCCTCTGAGTGCAAACAAGACTTATTGGGACGATAAAACCAAAGCTTCCATTTTTATGCTGCAAGCTCAATGCCCTTTCCGTCATAAAAGCATAGAGATTCCCCGCACTCTCAGTTTGGTAACCATGAATGGTATAATCCTTTTTTACTTTAATGTACTCCACATACGGCGGATTGCCGATGATTACATCAAAACCCCCATTCTTGAGAATTCCGTAAAACTCAATGAACCAGTGAAACGGTCTATGAGAATCTTGCCATTTCTCGAAGCCGACTTTCTTTCGCATATCAACGCCATATTCAATAGCGAGGTGTCGGTTCAACTCGTCTTCAAGAACTATGAGTCGTTTCCTCAACTCCTGTTTATCATCAGGTGTAATCTCACCGCCAATCGCGGTTTGCTGTTCATGAAACCGCTTGAACAACCTGTCAATATCCTTTGCCTGCTCCTCGATCCGGTCCATGGTGTTCTCGAAATCGAGTTTGCTCGTGACGGCCTTCTTGACTTCATCATACGTCGCAAACCCCACCAGCGTATTTCCTGCCCTGATATTAAAATCTATGTCTGGCAAAGGTTCGATCTTGTTCGCATCCTCGACCTGTGCCACGAGCTTCAGGAAGAGCCGCAGCTTACAGATTTCGATTGCCTCTTCCATGATATCCACGCCGTAGAGGTTGTTCACGATAATGGACTTGAGGATGAAGTATCTCCGGTTGGGATGCTTTTCGACTTGAGCGAGGACTTTCTTAAAGTCGCTGTATTTCTCGGGCCGGTGCTTTTCACCGGAGCGGTCAAGCTCGTCAAGGAACACCTGCATGCGGTCAAGACAGGCCTCATAGAGCGGTTCAAGGATGTTCAGTGCCGCGAAGAGGAATGCGCCTGAGCCGCAGGTGGGGTCGAGGACCGTCACTTTTTCGATGGCGCGATAGAACGCCCTGAGTAGCTCCGGCCCTTCGCTTGTTTCGATCACGTCCTGGGCGAGCTGGCGGATGTCGAGGTTGTAGGTGATGAAGTCGTTGATGTCTCTGATCTCGCCCTTTGCGAGCTTTTCGCGCACTTCCTCGTATCTCTTGCGCCGTGCCACGACCTCTCGCCAGATTTCAGTCGGAAGGGCATACTCGGCAGGCGCGGACCTGTTCCATTCCGTACGCTTTGAAACATCATCAAGCCCTGCTGCGATCTCTTTCGGAAGAGGCAAGGGCGTGTCCAGAGGCTTCGGCGGGTTTTCGTTGATATTCACTGCCATGCCGTGTTTCACGGCGTTGTAAATATACCGGTCAGGATCGACCGAGAGCAGCCGCCAGATGGAATTCTCTCCCTCAAATGCGATTTTGCACTTCTGCTTTGCCGCGTCGAAGAGGTACGG
>ERZ1292625.2934-Hain-H41-01um-R1-2934-length-14674-cov-9_pt1 | contig 14674 bp, 1 predicted proteins | sample MGYA00564400_ERZ1292625 | MGnify/ENA primary metagenome ERZ1292625 (study PRJEB36523, sample SAMEA6512639) | groundwater metagenome | collected 2019-01-08 | study: AquaDiva: Metagenomics assemblies of 32 groundwater samples | reverse complement strand
CCCTGTGGGGTGGCGGCTATCTCCCTGCGGGGTGGTGGCTATCTCCCTGTGGGGTGGCGGCTATCTCCCTACGGGGTAGGGGCTATCTCCCTGCGGGGTAGGGGCTATCTCCCTGCGGGGTGGTGGCTATCTCCTTGTGGGATACCGGGGAGGGAGTGTAGGGGTGTAGGTATAGGGGGGGATTTATCTGTGTTTTATCTGTCCCTACGGGAGGCAGTAGCTCTGGTTTCTACATCTGATTTTGTTACGACTGAAAGGAGCCCCGAGAGGGGCCAAATCGTCCTTATTCCCTACGGGATAACTGCCAGTAACTTCCGTAACTGGCAGTAAACGGGACTCAAATTTGTGTAATTTTTAAGACGTTGTTACCAAATCGTAACAAAAATGTGTAATTTTGGTAATATGTTGCCAAAAAGCAACAAAACCCTCTCAAGGGTATATAAGCATAGGCCAATATCAATAGGCATCGTGTTCGGTAAAGCATCATAACGTATTCTATAATAATGAGTTATAAACAGGCATTATATCTTTATTGTGAGTGATGCCGGACAGGAAATAACAGTTTCCGGGATTATTTTTGGTTTCTGGCATAGGAATTGCTATATAAATGATTAGCCACGAAGACACTCTACGAACCCTGACCCTTCAGACCCTGATGGGTCCTCAGGGCGAGGACCCAGAATGGGCGGGTTCTTCCTACGACCCTGAAGGGTCTCAGGACGAGAACCCTGAAGGGCAGAGCGAGAACCCGGAACGGGCTAAGGCACTAAGAAGAAATTAACATATTGTTTTCTTCGTGTCTTGGTGACTTAGTGGCAAAATTAGGAGTCAAATATGACACATTCGCGCAGTTTATCCTGTAAGGGCTCAGTGTCCGCCAAAGGCGGATCCGCCTCTGGAGGACAAGCCAAATTCCGTCCCATACCGGTTATCCTGCTTTTTGCTATCCTGGCGGGGTTTGCCTCGCTGGTCTATGGCACGGCCACGGGCACCTGGACCCAGACCTCTTTCTACCCTTCGGACTCCACCAATAACAACGGGACTTATGCCAATGCGGTCCCGGTCCTAAACAATTCCGCGGTGGCCCTGGCCGGTCCGGATGGCGTCCTGAACCTTGTTAGTTCCTTTAATATTAATACCCAGACCAACGGCGCGAACGGCCGGACCGCGCCGGACGGCGTCAACTGGGATATTACCTCTAATAATGCCTCTGGACAGGCCACGATTTCATCGGGCGTCGCCAGACCGGCCGGGCTTGCCATCGGCGATGAGATTATGATAATCAATCTCAAGGGCACGACCGGCGACTATGCCAATGTCGGGCTATATGAGACCAAAAGAATCATGGCATTACCAACCTCTACATCTATTACTATAGATACTAATTTACTTAATACTTACAATGGCGCGACCCAGCAAATTATGGTCCAGCGGGTGCCGACTTATTCCTCGGTGGCGGTAAACACAGGCGGGACAATCGTCTGCTCGGCATTTGACGGCAATGTCGGCGGCGTGCTGGCCTTTAGATGCGCCAGCACGGTGACGGTCAATGTAGCCAATGGCATTAATGCCTCGGGCCGGGGACATCGGGGCGGCACCGGCGTGGCCTATAATGGCAATGCGCTGTCCGGCGAGACCTATTTTGGCGGATTGATTGCTTCCGGCGGCGTCGCCGGCCAGAATGGCCTAAACAGCGCGCCGAATGGCGGCGGCGGCGGCGGCGGCGATACCTCCGCTAATGCTACTGTTTACACCGGCGCGGCCGGCACTTTTGGACCGGCCGGCGGCGGCGGCGGGGCCGGCGCTGATGTGAACGGATATAACGCTGTAAATCAACTCGGCGGCGCGGGCGGCGGCGGCGGACACGGTTCGGTAGGGTTCGGTGGCAACGGGAATACTAACGGCGCTACCGGCGCCGGGGCCAACGGCGGCGCGGGCGGGAATACCCTTAATGCGCTTAATAGTAATTATGGCGGCGGGGGCGGCGGCGGCGGCACGGATAACCGGGCGGATTCGTCCGGCCTGGCCAGCCGGGTCTATTTCGGGGCCGGCGGCGGGGCCAGCGGCGGCTCCCAGTGTTATTATTATGTCTATCCCAGTTATTATTGGGGACCGATTAACGGCGCTAATGGCGGCCCGGGCGGCGGATTCATCTTTATCGGCGCCGGCGCCATATCAAATTCAGGCAGTATCGCGGCTAATGGGAATGTCGGCGCTACCGGCGGAAATAATTATACTGCTTATGCCGGCGGCGGCGGCGGCGGGGCCGGCGGCTCTATCGTTCTGATTGCCAACAGCATTACTAATACCGGCACAATATCCGCCAATAGCGGCGCGGCCGGCCCCACCACCGGCGGTTATTCGGGCGGCGCCGGCGGCGGCGGCCGGACCTATTGCCAGAGTCCATCTGTCAGCGGCGCTGTTCCCGTCCCGAATTATTATAATAATCCGACGTCGCCGCCGGTTGGTTCAGGTGCCGGTAGTTATATCTCATCCCTGATTTCGCCTGATGCCGGTGTCGTCAGGTGGCGCATGCTGACCTTCAATGCAAACTTCCCGGTGTTCCCAGCGCCGACGGTGGATGTCCTGCGCGGGTCTGATTATTCGGTCCTGGCCCAGAATGTGGTCTCCGGCACAGACCTGGCCACCCTGCCGTTCTTCCTGAACTATAGCGGCTCGCTCCGGCTCCGGGTTAATCTATCATCGGGAGTCCCTTCTTTATTATCGGACTGGTCCGTGGGTTATGATATGGCAGGAACGACGTCCTATCAATCGCGTCAATCAGGTTCCTGGACCGACCCCTATACCTGGAACCCGAACGGTATTCCCAAACAGGGCGATACGGTTACCGTCCTTAACACCCATAATGTGTCCATTACCGATACGCGCTCCGTCAGGTTCCTGACCCTGAATAGCGGCGGGACCCTGACCTTTAATAACACCGCATCCCAGCCGCCGACATTAATAGTAGATACGGACGGCGCGATTACCAATAGCGGCACGGTCGCGGCGCTCAACACGAGCGCCCAATATCCGGCCGTGATTTCATCTACCGGCCTGGCCGTCTGGAACCCGGGTAACGGACTGGTCTCGTCAGGTACCTCTAATCAGGTCTTTGTCCTGGCCAATTTTGTCTATAACCCGCAATTAGTCACCTATAGCAATAATATCCGCCTGGCCGGCCAAATCTATGCGGATTCCACATCGGTTATTTCCATCACGGATAATGCCAATGCCCGGCTTGATTTGACGGACAATGCCTACCTGCGCATCCGGAGCGGGATTGCCAACTACGGGTATTTAGTCCTGGGCCGGAATACCCGTTTGGAGATGGACCGGCAGGCATCGAGTTTGGCCCAGATTTATAACTATGCCAATGGCGTCATTACCGCTACCGGCACCTCGTCCACAGCCCGTGATTGCCGGATTTACCGCTCCAGCACATCGGTGGCCGTCGGCAGATGCGAGATTTATTTAGCCAATGATTCCGATGCCCGGTTTCAATATTGCGATATATCCGGGATGATAAGAGTTTATTCGGACCAGATTGCCGGGGCGGCCACCGGCCAACGGGTCGCCGGCGAAGGTTTTACCATTGACTCCTGTAATATCAGGGACTCATACGCCAATAGCGCTTATGAGACCGCTTCTTTCGGTCTCTGGCTATATTACGCGATTGCCGCCAACCAGACCGGCAATACTATTACCAATAACCGCATCTATAATATCAATGCCGGCACGGTTAACAATTACGGCATCTATATCCAGTGCGGCAATACAACTAACGCGTCATCACACACGATTACCGGCAACAATATCTATAGCATCACCGCTTCCAGCGATGCCAACGGTGTGATGTGGTGGAATAATGTCATCGGCTTGACGGGCGCATTTTTTAATAACAATAACATTTATAATTGCAGACAGGGAATGAGATTGATTTTGAATGCCATTAGCGGTAATATGGTCTTTAGTAATTGTAATTTTGGGGCATTAGGCGCCAATAGTGTCGCGGATATTTCACTGGATAGCAATGTTGCTTGCGCCCTACTTTTACGGAATTGCTTATTGGCATCTCCGACCGAGGTGAATGCATTTACTACCAATGCGGTGTCGCAGGCAGCCGTAATTTCAAAACTGCACGATAATACACCGGGGTTAACCCGTATCTGGGGCGATTTACCGGCGAGTTGGTTTGGAGTGAGCAATAGTTTCAGGTATGACACGGAATCGTATGGCGGGGCCGGCGACCCCAATGTCCAGAAGATAATAGAATTCGGTCCTTCAGGCGCGGTGTCTGTCGTCTTGAACGGCTCGCTGAGCGCAGCGCCGGCCGGCACGAGATATGTTGCGGCTACCGGTGTCACCGTAACCCTTGTAGGGGTGCCTGGAGCGCCGGTGATAGTCCGCTCGGTTACCGGCAATACCAATCCCTATGGATTCTATCTCTTTGGTTTAACCTCTCCCGGTCCGACCGTCATACTGGACAATGTTGTCTTTGAGAATCTTAACAGCCAGGGCCTGTGTGTCGGCGGTATGCCCGGCACGCTCGCGAATGCTGATAGAAAATATGCCACGGTTAATACCTTTAGTAATATCGCATTCAGGAATAACGCCGGCGCCGGCCGGCACCTGACGATGCGTCAGGGGGTAACCACGACCTACAGCGGTCTGTCGTTTGATTCATCCACTACATACGATTTCAGCGTCGGCGCTAATTTAGGCGCTGTTAATACAATCCTGACGATGTCCAACTGGACCAGGCAGAGGGCCGCGGCCAGCGACCAGGCCCAGGCCGGTTCTTCAGTCACCTGGTCCGCCATCGGGACGAATAAAGTCACCTCAGGCGCGAGTTCTTATTGGGCCGATGCCTCGGCCTGGAGTCCATCCGGCGTGCCGACCATAAATGATAATGTGACTATCACCACGACATTCTTCATTACCAATTCAGCCACTGCGGCCCAGTGCCGTAACCTGACCATAAATGCCGCGGCCATCCTGGCCTTTACCTGGAATGGCGCCGACCTGACCAATAATGCCACCCTGCAACTGTCGCCGGGCGGGATGCTGATAAACAACGGCAACATCAGATTCCAGTCCAAGCCGGTAGATGCGAGATTTGCGGTCATAGAGAGTTCCAGCGCGGCCACGACCACACCGCTGATATTCAGCGGTGTTAATATTGACTTCGGTCTGCAGGCGGACGGCAGCGCGGCTACTAACCCACAGTGGCGTTTGAACCGGATTGACTATAGGCCGACTATGACCGTGGCCGGAACCGGCGCCCGGGTGGATTTCAGCGATAATATGTGGACTACGGCGGTGAATGTCAATATGGATACGGAGTTGAGATTTGACCCGACTACGACCGCGACCTGGATTGCCACTGGTTCTGTAACGGTCGGGACCGGCGCCGGCACAAATGATGGTATATTACAAATAATAGGCCAGGCCGGTCAGGCCGCGAACCTGCGGCTTAACTGCGCCACCACAGGCCAATACGGCCTGATTATCCAGGCCAACGGCACGCTCACCGCCACCGGCGCTTCTACCTCTAACCGCAATGCCACCATTGCCTCTAACACCTCAACCAGGAGCTATGTCTATTGCCAGGCACAGTCAACCTCTCTGTTCCAATATTGTGAGTTATTTAATCTGGGCGATAGCGGGGCAGTGGAAAGATATGGTCTGGTGATTTCAGGGGTTGACGGCTCACAGCCAGGGCAGTCCAACTGGGTAGACAACTGCACGATTCACGATAGTTATTACGGTATTATATATTATAACGGGACGAGCAATCACACCGGCGCCAATCGGGGCATTACCAATAATACGATTTATAACGGCGCGGTCTGGGGTATTTTTCTGAATATAAACTCGTCCACCAATACCGTTAATGCCAACACGGTTTATAACTGCGCGGACGGCATAGGTGTTACTAACAACAGTAATAATAACACCTTGAGCAATAATGTTGTTTATAACTGTCCTGATCTTGCCGGGGCGATATGGAATAATTGCTCCAATGTTATTTACCGGAATGAGAATTATTATAACAGCGGCTGGGGCGGCCGGGGCGGTTTATATGTCGGCTCTACCACGTCGGTCAGCAACTTAGTCCTGGAGAACTGTATGTTCGGGGCGATTTCGCCGTCCGGCACTGCGGCCCCGAATAATAACGGCGACCTGTATATGAGCCCCGACCCGAACGGGCTCTATCAGGTCACCTTACGGAATTGCACATTGGCATCTACCGCGCCTAACGGGACCAGCGCCGAGGTTTATTGGAATACCACATTACCCGGCGCCGGCACATATATTATATCGCAGATGCACGACGGCGTCAACGGCGCCATCCGGGTCTGGGGCGATTACTATGTCTCCTCCGGCACGGTCAACTGGAACACGACCCAGCCGTCGTATTCCGGCGGGGCGGACGGCGGCATTGCCAAGACCATCAGGTTTATGCCGGGACCGAGCGGTCTCAATGGCGGCCGTTCACGGTTCCGGATTGACTCCAGCGCGACATTGGATATGTCTTCAGGCAATACCCCTGGACTGCGCACTACGGTACTGGCTGACCAGATTGGATTCCCGCCGGATATAATTATCACCGGGACCATTAATGCCTACAACTACACATTAAATAATATGGGCCGGGACGGACTGTATCTGGCCTGTCCCAGCGTTAATATTACCTCTTTAGATAATGGCGTATTCCAGAATTCGTCCGGTATCAGCGGCTCGGCGCATATCCGGGTCAATAATACCTCATTCGGCGCCAGGAGCGTCGCCGGATGCTCCTTTGATAACTCTACCACCTATGATTATAATGTGGACATAGGCGCTTCAGGCGCGGTGACCAATACCGGTTATACCAACGACCTGCCCTTAGGCGGCGGCAAGGATTTGCGTACCTCAGGCACGGTGGCCTGGTCATCCAACAATATCCAGTCCGCGGGACCCGGTATTTGGTCTACCCCCGGCACTTGGGTAGGCGGTGTGGTTCCGACTATCGTTGATACCGTTACAATCACTAGCACCCATATTGTTACCGTGAATAGCAGTATTTCAGCCGGTAATATCCAGATTAACAGCGGGGCGACACTGAGGGTTACCGGTTCAATATCTCCGGGCGTGACCCTGACCATTGCCGGCGGCGGGACGATTACCAATTCAGGGGTATTCAGGGTTTATGGCGCCGCCTACCCGATTACGATTACCTCCGGCAGCATTAACCAATTTGCGGTTATTACCGGCACGGATATCCAGTGGGAGGTGCCTTGTTCCATAGGAATGATTGACTACCGGCCGGTTACGATGACCGTGCCCTATACCGGTTTTTCCGGCGTGACGGTAACATTTATCGGTCCGATGAGGACCAGGGGCGTGCAGATAGACAGCGGCGGCGAGGTCAGGCATCAGGCCTCGGGCGCCGAGTGGTATGTCAACGGCGATAGCGCCGCGCCTAATGCCGGTAATATAATAGTAAACGGCGTCCTGCGTCTGGGCGCCAATACCGCGACCAGAATTAACTGCCCATCTTCTAATGAACAATACGGTATCAGGGTAAACACAGATGGTAAACTATTTGCCTACGGCTCGTCTAATACCAATCGTAATTGCTACATTTATAGAGGCGGGACGAACAGGACTTACATATATTTGAACCAATGCGAGGCGGTGTTACAGTATTGCGATATTGCGGATATGGGAAGCGCCGGACCTATCAATGGAGTCCGAGCGGATAATATTGACGGGAGTTTAGCAAATCGCGGGCTTACCGTGCGAGGGTGTAATATCTATAATTCCAGTGTCGCCTTGTATCTTATTGGCTGCACCAATAATAATACCGCTAATAGTAACCGGGGTATATATGATAATAGTTTCTATAACAGCGCACAGGTTATATTTGCTACCAATTCTATCGGCAATACCATCTCTAATAACGCGGTTTATGGGATGACCTTTGCCGGGCTGCGGCTGGATAATATGAGCAATTTCACGCTGCCGGCCGGCGCGATTAATATTTCATCAGGCGCCGGCATAAGATTCTATCCCAGCGGAACATCAAGCAATAACAATCTTTCTTTTAATACGTTAAATATTACAACCGGTTCAGATGGTGTAAGTATTGCTAACGGATGCAATAACAACACCATCACTGCGACCAACGGAACCATTTCAGGTGTTACACGCGGTATCTCAATAACCGGTTCATCAGGTAATACTATTAGTGGAATAACTATTTCAGGCGCGACCAGTAATGGTATCTATTTGGACGGCGGTTCAAATAGTAATACCTTTAATGCCAATATTTCATCCGGGGCCGGTATTGCCTTACTTGATTCCTCGGGTAATGTCTTTACTGCTACGGCCGGGACAATCAACTCCGGCGCTTACGGTATCACCATGACCGGTTCATCCAATAACACCTTTACCGGCTGGACCACCTCGGGTATGACCCAGAACGGTATTTATATCGGCGCGGGCAGTTTGAATAATAGCATCAGGAACTGCACCTTCGGCACCTCAACAAACGGCGACCTTAATTTTGTAACCGATGTGGTCGGCAAGACCTTGCTGCTCCAGAATGTGGCCTTAAATTCCTCCATAGAGGTGGTAACTGCCAGTTTGACAACCTCCGGTTCCTGGGTCAAGTCACAGCGGCACGATAATACCAATGGTCTGACCGCGCTCTGGGGCGATTATACGATTCCGGCCGGGACCACCGAGCGGTATAATTATGCCGGCGAGACCTATACCGGGGCGGGCGATGCCTCGGTAGCCAAGCAATTGCGGTTCGGGGCAAATAGTATCGCGGGTTTAAATCCCAATTCCAGAGTCACGGTACCGGTCGGGACGGCATTGGAATTGCTGGGCACATCGGGTAATGCCACCGCGGTAGGGAGATGGGGCGCGGGCAGCCATCGTTTTGCGCTGCCGGTCTATGGAACACTGGCCGCTAACTACTGTTCTTTTGATTATCCGGATGCCCAGGGTATTCCCATAAACCCCGGCGCAGTTCTGACCCAGTTAAACAATGCCGTCTTTACCAATGGTGTTAATTATTTCCTGCAATTGAGGTCCGGGCAGGACATAACCGCATCTAATTGCTCGTTGGACAACAGCGCGATAACCCAGACATTAGTCAGGGCATTCGGCGCCGCGCCTTCCATAGTAAGGTTTACCAACTGGACCAATTCTGTGGCCGGTATCAGAGATGATGAAGAGCCGTCCACCGGTTCATTAATCTACTGGGGCGGTAATTACCAGGCATCGTGGACTGATGTAAGCGCTGATGTCTATCGCGGGCAGAGCGACCGGGAATTCCTCAGATTCACCCTGGCGCTGCCGTCCGGCGTCCAGCAGGTCAATAACGGGGAACTGGTCCTGAGAAGCATCAGGGTGGATAAGTTAGGCACGGCGCCTGATAGTGATGTCGGAGCGATAAAGGTGTATCGTGATAACGGCGATAGCGCATTTAGCGTTGCTTCCGACCCCTTGGTCTCTACGTTAACCAATACGTTGAACGCCGGTTTCACGGTGATCACCCTTACCCCCTATCAGGCATTAACCTCAACCACTTCAACAAACAATCAGTTCTTTATCACACTGGATATTCCTTCAACCGCAACCACCGGCACTAATATATTGGGTATTGCCATAACCAACACCGCGGCCTGCGTTTGGGAGCCGGGCTTTGGAATGGCCGGTTCATTCCCGATGACCACAACCTTGAGGAGCATAACCAACACGCCCGATTATCTGCCTGATGGCTGGATAAGAATTTCTACCGAGACGGATGGTGATTATGTTGGTAATGGGGTCTATAACACCAGCGGGAATAACCAGACCAAGAGCAGAAATGTTGTTACCGGCACGACTACGACATACTTTATGAGGATAGAAAATGATGGGACGATTAGCGACACCTTTGAGCTATTAGGAACAAATCCATCCGACTTTCCTAATTGGACCATTTCGTATTATAATGCCCTGAGTGGGGGGACCGATATTACCAGCAATATCATATCCGGCTGGTTGCAGGTGGTTACAGCCGGGCAGTATATCAGCATCAGGGTGGAGGTGACGCCGAATGCCGCGGCCAGCGGCTCTGCAACTATCAATGTTGATATTAATGATTCCCCCTATCTGAGGTCAGACCGGGTCAGATGCCAGACAAATATAAGGCCGTACTTCGTGGATGGTTTGGTTCAGTCAGCCGGTCCGCCTGTAGGTCAGTGGACAGGTGATGATATTTATAATAGTACCGGGGCCGGTCAACAGGTGTCTCAACAGATGTCCAATAACCAGAGCGTTACCTATTATGTCCGGATAGAGAATGAGGGCGTGAATAACGACACCTTTACCATAACCGCCACAAGCAATCCTTCTGCCGGCTGGACCGTGAGTTATTATTATGGCGGACCGATAAGTTTGCCGTATAGTTTGCCGTTAAATAGCGGTGTGAGCGGGACATTGACCGCTGTGGTAAGCGCTTCAGGCACACCGGCAGGCGGAGAGACGCATAATGCCTATATTACAGCACTCTCACAGAATAGCGGCACTGTTTCAGATACGGTCAGATGCACCACGCAGATAAGTAATTCTTATCGTGTTGACGAACTGGTGAAACTTGAAAGTGAGTCATCCGGCGCCTATATAGGTAATAATATCTACGAGAATATACCTTCGGTGCAGGTCAGGACCTACAGCGCGGATGTCAATGTTACTGCCTCATACACGGTCCGGATAGAAAATGACGGCAATATAATCAATACGATGGTTATTACCGGAACAAGCAGCGGGGCGTTGGGAGGCGGTAACTGGACTGTCACATATTATGATGGAGCGGCGAATATAACGGCTGATATGACCGGTAGCGGCTGGACCATAGCGCTGGGGTCGGCCATAAGCCGCGAGATTCGGGCTGAGGTCAGGGCCGATGCGGCAGTGGCATTAGGCACGGTCTATCCGATATATATTAGAACAATGTCCAACTATGATTCCGCAATGAGCGATACGGTCCGGGCCAACACATCAAAGGGCGCCTACAGGCCGGACCTGCTCTACTCATTACCTTCTCCGGTGAGTTATGCAGGTGATAGTAGTTATGCCAGCACTAGTCCGCCATTAGGTTCGCCCACCCAGAATCTGATGAGATATACTGATTCCAGCGGTCCGGTCGTGTCTTACTATTTTAGAATCCAGAATGATGGACTGGACGACACATTTACTATTACCGGTTCTGTTGGTGTGGCTGGCCAGTGGACGGTTACCTATTATGATGAGAATAGTGTTGATGTAACAAATGCAATAACCAGCGGCACTCATACGAAAGCAATCTCAGGAAGCGCCACGGTTGATTATTATCGGGTGGAAATAACACCAATCTCAAGACCGGCCTCAGATGTGTTTAACGCTTACATCTATGCCTATTCCCAGGGCGAGGCGAGTTTCTACGATGCGGTCAGGTTCCAGTCCATTATCAGGAGTTACCAGCCGAATAACCTTATCCGGATTCCGTCCGGTGGTTATCTGGGCGGCGATATTAATGACGATGGCAGCGGCAATAATAACGAGGCGCAACCGGTGGATAGTCAGGGGACAGTTCCGACATATTACACACTGATTAGTCCCGTTACTTATTATGTCCAGGTTAGGAATGACGGCAATGATGTCAACTCGTTTACCGTGACCGGCAGTCCGTCTTCAGCGGGCTGGACGGTTTCATATTATAATGTGCCGACTAATACCGATATCACCAATATTATAACCGGGACAGGATTATCAATAAGTAACCTGGCGGTCGGTATCAGCCGGGAGATTTATACGCGGCTGACGCCGAATATCGGCCTGGCCGCTGATAGTGTTATTACCACCTATGTCAGGGCATATTCATCTGTGCAATCTGCGGCTTCTGATACGGTCCGGGCCGTGACCACGGTCAACAGACATTGGTTCCCTGATTTGCATGTCAAGCGGTATCAGGAAGCGGTAGGCACTTATACGGGATTGGATAGTTATATAGAATCAGCCGCAGACGGCTGGCAGACCGTGACCACGCCGACCAGCATTGCGGCCGGAGAATCCGTGTCTTATCATATCAGGGTGGAGAATGACGGTAATTATAACGGGGTCTATACGGTTACCGGTACTGCCGGCACCGGCGGCTGGACCGTGAGTTATTATGATAATGCTGATGTTGACCGGACCGTTAGTTTTACAGATACAGGGTGGTTGACGTCCACCATCCCTACCGGGACTGCCATAACCATTACAGCCAGAGTGACGCACGATGGGACGCCGACTCCGGGCGTGACGGTAAATCATTATGTCAGGGCTGTAGCCGCCCCGCAAAGCGGGACGCCAGAGAGAGATACAGTCAGGACTGCCACTACACCATTGGTAATTTATCAGGCGGATAACCTGGCCAAGCGATTCGGCGACCCGGAGGGGAGCTATATCGGAGACGGCGCCTATAATTTAGACGGGACCAGCCAGACCGTGACCAATACGGTTAATAGTAGTGCCGTGGTATCATACAATGTTCGTATCCAGAATGACGGTAATGTCAATGAGACCATTACCGTAACCGGTTCGGGCGGTGGCAACGGCTGGACGGTTACCTATTATGATGTCCCGACCGGGACGGATATAACCTCTCTGGTATTATCAGGCGCCTATAGCCAGACCAATATAGCGCCGACCGTTAGTTATACCATTAGTATTGCCGTTTCGGCCGGCGATAGGACTGTTCTGCCCGGAAGCAGCGTCCTGACCGCCACGGTCAGGGCCAAGCCGCTGGATAGTTCGGACACGGCCGCACAGGATGTCGCACTGTACGTTACCACTGTGAATCCGGATTATACGATGGATAATCTGGTGGCTACGCCTACTGACTATACCGGTTTTGCAGGTAATAATATATATAATGAAGACGGCACAGGGCAGACCAGCGCGACCAATACTATTACAGCGCTGACTACCGTGACATATTTGGTGCGGATAGACAATGACGGCAATATGGATACGCCGGTAACCGTGACTGCTTCGGTAGGTACGGGCGCCAATGGTTGGGTTGTAACCTACCATGATGGTATTAATGAGGCCTCACCGGTTATTACCTACAGTGATATTACAGGCGCCACTGGGTGGTTGAGGACAACTGTAATTACACCGGCTGGGGTTGCCTATATTACCGTAGAACTCAGGCCCGGCTCAGGAGTTTTAGGCGGTGCGGCCGGAGAATATACAAATCAGGTTCGTATTATATCAACTCTGAATTCAAGCATAAGCGATACCATCAGGACCAGGACACGGACAAGTACTTATTATTCGGCGGATGCCGGTATCCGTAATCAGGGTGAGGCGGATATTATTGCCAATTACCTTGATATGACAATCACCTCAACCGATGGGACAGGGCAGACCAAGAGCCAGACCGCGCCGACCGGGACAGTGGTGACATATTATATCCGGCTGGAGAACGACGGTAATGTAAACGATACCTTCTCAATTACCGGCACAGGCGGCAATGCCGATTGGGCCGTGACATATTATGACGCCGGGAGTGGCGGCGCTGATATTACGAATAGTATCACCGGCACGGGCTGGACCTGGGGGCCGGTTACACCGACCGGCTATGATGCAACCGTATCCAGAACCATCCGGGCTGAGATTGAGGTGGTTACTTCCACCCAGGGTGTCTCTTATACAATGCTGGCGAGTACCCAAAGCCAGGGCAGCGGCTGGACCGCCCTTGATACAGTCAGGTCAAATACCACCTGCCTGAATTATCGGCCTGATTTGTATGATATCTCATCAGGTCTGGGCGATAATGCTTATGCTGATATTGCACCGCCGCCCCAGACCATACAGAATTACACCGATAATAATGTAACGACGACTTATTATATCCGCGTCCAGAACGACGGACAGAATGATACCTTCTCATTGACTGCCTCGGCCGCGGTTGCCAACTGGACGGTGTCTTATTATAACGAAACCAGTACTGATATAACTGTAGCGATGAGGAATGGTACATATACCAGGACTATCAATGCCTCAACCTCATATGATTACCAAGTGCGAGTAACACCTGATGGAACAGTTCCCCTTTCAAGCACGTTATCCACCTATTTCTATGCCTATCCGGTAGGTAACTCGGCTATATTTGATGCCATCCAGAATCGGACCATTGTCAGGTATTTACAGCCGGACAACTGGATTAAACGGTCAACTGATGGCGGATATACGGTGGGAGTGGGCATTACCAATACGGACGGCACAGGCCAGACCGTGACTAATACCCTGACTAATAATGCCACGGTGACGTATCATATTGTGATAGAGAATGACAGCGGTCTGGCCGAGACCATTTCGGTTACCGGCTCAGGCGCCACCGGCGGATGGACCGTGTCGTATTATGAGGGATTAAGCGGCGGAGCGGATATTACGGCGGCGGTATTGAATGGGGCTTACTCCAGGACCAATATGGCGCCGGCCGTAACCTATACAATCAGGATAGAGGTTGCATCTGGTGGCCCGGCAGTTCTGGCCGGCAATTCGGTTATAACCAATACTATTCTATCACAGTGTATCAGCAATCCATCAAGGCAGGATATGGTCAGGTCCGTTACCACGGTGATACCGAATTATACGGTGGATA
>ERZ1292625.57-Hain-H41-01um-R1-57-length-188889-cov-25_pt9 | contig 14679 bp, 33 predicted proteins | sample MGYA00564400_ERZ1292625 | MGnify/ENA primary metagenome ERZ1292625 (study PRJEB36523, sample SAMEA6512639) | groundwater metagenome | collected 2019-01-08 | study: AquaDiva: Metagenomics assemblies of 32 groundwater samples | reverse complement strand
TAGCAGGCTTTCCTGCTAGGTCAAGCCAAAAGGCAAAGGGAAAAGAGAATTTGTCAGCCACAATTTCCGTTGCTTTAGGCCGTGGCTACACCTTTACCCACGGAGGAACAAACCTATTTGGCTTGTCGCTAGCACCACCTTTTCGGAATGCCGTCTTTTCTTTTGACGGCAGAGCCCTAGTCGGTTTTCTTTTGGCACTCCACCGACAAACCGTAACCTGTATCCACAGTTGTTTGGCCTATTGATTATTGGACTAGTTGTTTAGGAGGAGGGAGCAAGTGGTATTGCTTGCTACCTCTTTGGTATAGCACTCCCACGGGGAGGTGCAACATGTTTCTTTGTGATAGTGTGATTGCCCTACTAGAAAGACACACACGCTGCTACCACAGTGGCAATCAACGCAACCACTAGCAGTGTTGATAAAGCAAATAACACCGGTTCTAGGTTTAGACTATCTCCCTTTTTTGGAAGATTAGCCAACTTGTGAGCCCTGGGCTTCAAACAAACCATATGTCACCCACCTTTATCACCTTTGTCCCTTTATAATACCGTCAGTGACAGGCCAGTTGTTTATTTCCACTTCAAGAAAGGCAAAAATACATGAGGACAGGGTCGAAACCTCTCTGGTGGTCACCAGATATTCCGAGTCAGTCCCATACATCTTTGACATTTTTAACACCAAGTAGGCTTTATCATGGTTAAAGAAAATATCCCCAATTTCTAGTTTCATTTTATCCCCTCCTGTCAAATAGGTCTGGGGCAAAGGCCACAAAAAACACAAGTCCAAACAAGAAAAACTCAAGAGGTCCAAGAGAGGACCCAACTATCCACGAGATAATCCATGGTCCACCCACACAAACCAACAAACCCCAAATAATGTCCTTAAGCTCCACCAGAACCCCCAACCCCCCCAATTGGTTATCTTCCACTGGACCAACATTTTCCCCTTGGGAGGTTCCCTCCACATAAACCAAGGTCTTAAACAAGGTTCTGTTAAACAAATTTACTTTTTCCTTTATTTCCGGGAGGTAGAACTCCCAACATTTTACCCCTCTGTCGTCCTTGCGTGGACCAAGGTAAATCAAAAGCAGACCAGGTTTAACGGGTGTGGCACGAGCCCCGCTTTTAGCGTACAGGTAAAAAGTTTGGTTGAGTTTCTGACTCTTCCCGAAACTTTCCTCCGTGAAGGCAAGGAGGTCCCCAACATTGAATCTTTGTGCCATGGCTCTCGTAAGCCTAGCACACTTGCCCGAGGGGTCAACCCATTACTCCAGGGCTTGCCTTGTCCGAAAACTATGCTAGTCTTTAGGTATGCGGAACAACGAAATTGCTGAGGCCGTTACTTCCACCCTGGTTTCCTCGCTGGAAGCCGGAAACGTCCCGTGGGTGAAGCCCTGGGTTTCCCTCGGGTCCCCGGTGAATGTCACAACCGGAAAGTCGTACCGGGGCGTCAACACCCTGTTGTTGTGGGTCGCCCAAACCAAGGGCAATTTTCCCACGAGCCGGTGGCTCACCTTCAAGCAAGCCAAGGCTTCCGGCGGTACCGTCCGAAAGGGCGAAAAGGGTACCCTGGTGATTTTCTGGAAGTTTTTGGACCGAGAGGACAAGGCTACCGGGGAAAAGTCCAAGATCCCCTTGTGTCGCCATTACACGGTTTTCAACGTGGACCAGTGCGAGGGTCTCCCGGAGAAGTATACTGCCGTCAAGGAAATTCCTCCGGTCACAGACCGAAATGAGGAAATCGACACGTTTCTGGCCTCAATCAAGGCAGATATTTCCCACGGGGGTGACGTGGCGGGATATTCCCCAACGGCCGACAAGATCGTAATGCCTCTCCCTGGGCAATTCTCAGACATGGGTGGCTATTATGCCACCCTCTTGCACGAGTTGGTCCACTGGACTGGAAATGCCCTTCGGTGCAAGCGTCACCTTGGGGAGCGTTTTGGCTCGGAGAGCTATGCAGTCGAGGAGTTGGTGGCGGAAATTGGTTCTGCCTTTTTGTGCGCTCGGTTTGGTGTTCAGGGTCGCCTGCAACACTCTGCCTATGTTCAGAGTTGGGTCAAGGTCCTAAGGGGCGACAAGCAAGCGATTTTTGCTGCCTCCCGGCTCGCCCAGGAAGCCGTGGACTACCTCACCCGTGTCTTGGACGCCGGTAGCACCGAAAGCCCTGAGGCAAACCAGGAAGGCGAGGAATAACCCCTTGAACGACGACGGCCTTGAGGTTGGTTGCTGGTATGAGACCCGTGAAAAGGCTCTAGGCTGGTCGGCCAAAGACGCTAAATATGTGACATTGCCTGAGGGAGCTATTTTTTTGGTTTTGGCCTATGAAAATATTTGGCAGGGGACGTATCCTGTAGAGGAAGTTGAGATGTTGTGGGACGGGCATAAATATGCCCTCGAATTTTGGTTGTCTACGGCAGACTATTTTAGGCTGGTGTGCTGAAAATTCTAGCAGATTTCCCTTGCCCCCTTTAGGGGAGTCGTGATAGGGTGTGGTGTTCCCAAAACAAAGTCTCGGGTTTGAGAATGAAAACCGATAACACCGATAACACGGTGACATTGTCCCAATTAGAGGTGGGCGGGTGGTATTCTAGCAGATTTCCATTGTCGGTTTTTACCCATGCCAACTATCTGCACACCAATGATCCGAGCGATATTTCGATGCTTGAGGCGGGGCAAGGATTTATGTTGCTTGAAAAGATTGCAGGTGAGGTGCCCAAAACAATCTTTACATTCAGGCTTTTGTGCGAGGATGGCAGGGTCTACTATAGACCTGTTTATACTGAAACAGTAAATCTCCATTTCGAGAAGATTTGCTAGCGAATAGTGTTTGCCACACTATGTTTGGTGTGCTAAGTTCTACCTCAACCATGATTTAATCATGCCAAAAATGAAAAAGTGCAAGCTCCGAAAGCTGCTGCTAGCCCAAAAAAACCGTGAGGCCAAACGTCACTGGAGTCAGTTTCACGGTCCGTTTATCCCGTGTGAGTGGGAATCTGACAATTTTAGGCTGAATCCCTTGGCTAACCTCCCTTCCAAGCAGGAAATTCAGGAGCATTTTGCGCCCCTGGTGGGGGCGCTCCTGGCAGGTCCTTTCAGTCCTGAACGCATCTATATGCTTTTGGAGGTGTTTGTAGGAAACGGCTCCTGGCATGAGTTTAAGTTTCTGGACATGACCACCCAGAAATTCCACGTTGTCAAGTGGCAATTTGGAATGCCGGGGTCCTTTTATATCCTGTGTCCGGCTGGGGAATCCCAGAAGTAACGACCTATTTAATTTTGGGCCAGAAAAAATGAACCCAGAAAATGAATTTTTAGAGGAGAGGGTTTTTCTGGCCAAGAGGATGGCCTGGGTCAACCGTCACAAGGCAGTTGGACAGGTTCTCTTCCCTGAGGTTCTTTACGGGTTTAGGGCTACCGACGGGTCCTCGGTGGAGATAAGAACGCCTGGCCAGGTTATTGTAATGGGAGTGGACGAACAAGAGTTCATGGAGGACAACGTCAGCCTGTCTTTTGCTGGTGGTCAGGCAATCTTTGACTCATATTGGGACGTGATGGCCCTGGGGTGGACCCCGGTTTGCCCAAAAACCGGGGCTCTTTTGGTCAACTGCTATATTCTAGGGCCAGAAATAAAGTTGGCAAAACCTGCTGGACCTGACGGGACCCCTGTGCTAAGATAGAAGATGTCTTCTTGCGCTCCGTTTGAAGTTGGCTCCGTGTATTGTCTATCGCCAAAAGAAATTACAACTTGTGGTTTGGACAGACGGCTATTCTCACAGAGACCATCTGCCTCCAGGGGAGCTTTTTCTGGTACTGCATATGGAAAGCACCGGAACTTATAAGATTTTATATAGCGGAAAGGTTGGGTGGGTTTTTCACAACGGGCTCTTTGAGCTTGAAAAGATCGCCTGACTGGTGACTTCTTGCTCTTGCACGGGGCCATCTTTCGTGCTATGCTTTTCCCATGACCCACACGTCGTCCTTGTCATGGTTTAGGACCGACCCTACCGCCGAGGAACGCAGGGCGGAGGAATCCCCCCTAAAGCTCCGGTGGTGGGAGGTAATGGTAGGGGACATGATCCTGTTCAACCGAGAAACCAAAGAGACAGTTTGGTGTGTCGTTGCCAACAAGAAGGGCAAAATTACAGTTTTTGACGTCACCAACCAAAGGAACATTTTGCGAAATTATACTCCCACCGAGTATTTCCGGTGTACCTCTGTGTTGAGAAACGGAGAGGTCTGTCAGTCCACCCACGACCTTAGGAGGGCTCTCTAGTGCCACCCAAGGCAATGCCACCCAGCCTACCACCCGCCTACAAGAACTACCTGGGGTTGCTACCCCCCAGAAATTGGAAGGTTGGGGACTTGTGCGTGTATGAGTCGAATACGTGGTTAGTAATTGATGTCTGTAAGCCCGATCTCACCATTCTTGATCTCAAGGACAATAAAATAAAATATCTAAACCGCATACACTGGCACAATGGCTGGGAATTTTACCCACTTGTCGTGGACTCTGGGGGTTAAAAGGCTGTACCTCGCCTATGTCAAACTACATAAAACTAAAGGCTGGGGACCTGGTCTTCTTTCAAGGTGTTCCCAAATTCTTAGTACTTAAGACCAATAATGTTGGTCAGAGAAAAATACTTGCTTTTTCTTTTGAAGAGCAAGTCAAGTTCACACTCACCAACCCGAGTTGGTGGGAGATTCTGTCGTTAGATGACTGACAATATGTCCATAGATAACAAAAAAAATTGGAAGGCCGGGGACTTGATTCTCCTTAGGGGAGAGCCAATTTGGTTAATTCTTGAGGTTTACGTGGAAAATATGGTGGCCTGGAACCTTTTCCGCAAAAGGAAAGAGGCTATTATCAAATTTGATCTGGGCGACCAGCAGTGGGAAGTTATAGCAGGTGATGACTCAGAATCTAGCTGCCCCACCTGAAAAGAGAAAAAGAAAGTGTTTGACACCCAGGTGGAAAGTGCTAAACCAAAGACATCGAGCAGGTAAGACCTGCAACAACAAAAGAAAGAAAGAGAGAAAACAAAATGGCTATCAAGACTGGAATGCATGTGCTGGTGACTGAGACGGGTGCGCGGGGCGTCGTGACCGCGTGTGACGGGGAGACGGCAACGATCCGCCTCCGTGGGGAGGACAAGCGGCTGACCGCTGAGAGCCTCACCCTGGCCGTGGCTGGCCTCAAGGGGCAGCGTGGTCGCCCGATGACGGCGGAGGCGCTCGCTGCGCTGGACGCCTCGCCGGTTGCGGCACCGGAGTCGCCCGAGGCTGCCTGAAGAGAAACGGCTGGCTTGTAGCAGTCGAATTTGTATGATATTCCTGGGCAAAGAATAAAAACTGCCCGGTCCTTCAAAAAGGGACCTAGTGTGTCTTGCCGCTGCGGAGTCCTAAGGGACCCGTAGGGGAACCCGGTTGGTAACGGCGGAGTTACCTTGCGCGGGGTCAGTTGTAGGAAAGAAATGACCCGGTTTCACAAAGAAGGTGGAAAGAAAACTTTTTCTTTCCTTGCATATTTGCAATTTAATCTAAAGTCGAGGCTAAACCCCGAGGCTGCTTTCCTTTGGAAAAAGGCAAAGCACTACGAGGCCGAGCTTTTTTCGGCCTCCGGGGAAAAACTCGCCCACCCAGGTTTTTGGTACGAGCACACCGACAAGGAAACCGACAAGCTCCATATTATGGGTGAGAAGGATTATCCCCACCTCAACCAAAGGCTAATGGCCTGGACTCCTGACCCAAAGGGCAGAACCAGGACCTTTAGTGTCCACAAGGTCACTTACCTGAAAGGTTTTTCCTACAAGGACTTGTGTGTCCAGAGAATGAGCGCCTATCGAACCCAGGTACATAACCTGGTAAGAGTGAGCCTTCCTCCTCTTCCAAAGGCAAACTCTCGCGGGATGTCGCTTTTTTAACACCCTCACATTGGCTTGCGTCCCTAGCAGAAACCTGCTAGACTCAGGTATCCCTAGAGAGATAGAGGAGTGCCAAAGTGCAATCCACTGCAAACGAAGGTCCACCTGGACACCCATTCCCCTCAGATTTTTGTGAGATTTGCAGAAAGGCTTTCTCTAGGGACGGGTGGGGCAAACAGTCAGAGACCTTCGGGTTTTCTTGTGCGCGGTGCGTAAACAAGGCTTGCAGGCTGGTCCGCAGGCACAACCGGAGGGCAAAGGCGGCAGAAAGCAGGGGCAGACTTTATGCCTTTCACTGGCTTTCGATTGTCTACTCTCAGGATTTTCGGTGTGCCACGTGTAGGGCTCGGGTGGACCTAACCCTAGATCACATTGTGCCACTTGGGCGGGGAGGACAAAACCTCCCACACAATATTCAGCCGTTGTGTAGGCCGTGTCATTCTTTGAAAGATGATATCGTCCCCGGTACACGCCGGGTCGGGTACCGAGAAACCCCCAATAAAAGAAAGAAAGGAAAAGAAAATGCTATCAGAAAAGGACAAGGCTAGGGCTTTCGTGGTGGAAAAGGAAAAGATGAGGTTGTTGAGCGCCTAAGGGCGAATTCGGAGGAACTTCAGCACTTTATCCGCGTCATGGAGGCGGTGTTGAAACAACGCCCGGATCCCGAAAGGAAGGCTTCCGGCACTCGGATTTACCACAAACTAGTGGACAACTGACGGGGAATTTGGTTGGTGTTCCCATAGCTCAGCCGGATAGAGCAAGATTTTTCTAAAATCAAGGTCCCAGGTTCAAATCCTGGTGGGAACGATTAGGTTTACAGCGGCCCAGAGTCTTATGTCTTGGAGTCCAGCCGGGAGTGGATAAGAAAAACAGAAGCAGCCTTGACAGACACCGAGATGGCGTGCTAAACTGCTAAGAACCGACATGAAAGACTCCGCATTTTGGATAGCTAAAAACGGCCAAGAGGTTCACAAGGGCGACCTGTGGAGTCTACATTTCTCCGACGGGGAAATCGTTTCTCTCTTCATTGTCTTGAGGAAACTCTCAAACGGGTATTTTGAAGTCTTTTGTATTAAACAAAACTGTGTTCAAACCTTTGGTTTTGACGTTAATCCAACACACTATCGCTTGGAGAGTAGAGTGGAGACAAACGGGTGAAAAAGTCTTTGACGGCTGACCAGGCGGCAAACTCTTTGGACCACGTGAACATATCACCCCCGCAAGAAGGCGACCTGTGGGAAATATGGGGAGACCTGTTTATCTTCCTAAGAACCACGGAAATACAAGAAGACGTTTTCCTGTCGGTAAGGTCCCTAAAGGAAATAAAATTTGCGCCGTTTTCAGGACGTAACCACAACAAACACTGCAAACTCCTTTCAAGCCTATAACAAAGAGACTGCCAGAGAACCAAAAAAAATGAGTGACCAACCCACAATGGCTTATAACGGACACGACGTCTGCGTTGGGGACGTGTGGGAAATGGATCAGGGCGAGCAGGTACTGACATTTTTGGTCATCAAGGTTGTTAAATTAAATGATCTAAACACTTTTAAAGTGGTGTCCCTAACGTCAAATGTTCCCTTTGACACAATTTCCTTTAATCAAAATTTTAGGCACTATAGATTACTGTCAAGGCTGGAAAAGGGGCTGACCTTTGGGAGTGACTAATTTGCCCATAAAGACTTTTAATGACCTAGAAGTTTGCCTGGGAGACATGTGGGAATTCGAAAATTCTGACTGCACAAAACTAACGTTTCTGGTACTTGGGTTAGATCCCGGGAGTACCCCTGACGCACCATTATTTAAAGTAATGTTCCTAGCACCAAAAATTTATCTTCACAAGATGTACTTTTTTCAAAACAAAGGCCGGTATATGTTGCTGGCCCGTATCAAGGACTGAACCTGTGTGTGTGCTTGCGCGGCGAGCACTTCGTGCTACACTTAAGGCTGGAATGGCAACAAAGATTCAAATTGGAGACCTGGTAAAGTACCAAACCCAACCTCAGGTGTGGAAGCTGCACCCCTCGGCACTTGAGGCCATGAGGTACGTTGCCGACATAACAAACCCGCAACTTATTTACGTGGATGACAAAAACGTACCCCCGGACCTTGAGCAAGAATATTTGGTCACGGACGTCAAGGACCTTTTTGACCGAAATGGTTACCACAAGAGGCTGGTAAAAATAGCCGGGTGGGGTAACGAAAATGATCCCGTGGAAGGCTGGCTCCCACAGGAGTCGCTGTTTGTCACCATCAACGGTTAGACCATGACCCTAATTTGTTCCCCAAGACCAGACGTTAAACATGCCAGGCTTTATCAACACGAAGTGTTTGTTGGGGATGTTTGGGAATATTTTGACTGGATTTTTCTGGTGGTTGGCTTTGTCGAGGACACCGCCACCGGATTTTTGAGGGCAGACGTCGTGAGATTGGAAACTCTCACGACAACCAATATGGGCTTTAATGACGCAAAGCATTATTACAAGCAGATTGCGAGACTTGAGGAGAGCCCATGATTACGTCTTACCAGTTCGGAGAACATTTAACAAAAATTGGTGACTTGTGGACGTGTAGCGGTGTTCTGTTTTTAATTATAGGCTATAAGCCCCGGGCAAGCGGGAAAATTTCTGCACAGTGTTTAGATTTGAAGAACGGCGTAATTAACTATTATTTTTTTTCAAACATCCATGCATATTATTGCCTGGTACAGAGATTGTAACATGATGAAAATAGACCATTCTCCAAAACTGGACACAAAGTGTCTTTATGGACATAATGTCTCTGTCGGGGACATTTGGGAACACGCTGACGGACTTTTGTCTGACGGACTTTTGTTGGTTCTTGGTTTTGTCGAGAAGAAATTCCCGGGGCGTTTTGTTGCCACAGGCATTGAATTAAAAAACCTCACGCCTTGGTCGCTTGCATTTGACTCCCAAATGTATGATTATGTCTTGGTCTCAAGGTTAGAGCCCCTGGCAACAGGTGAAAAATGACCAACCAAAAAACCGAATTTCGGTCATATCGTTTTTTAAATGGCCTCGACACAAGAATAGGAGACATTTGGACGTTAAGCGACCGACTTTTTTTGATTCTTGGCTATGAGGAATTGTACCCACAGGTCCGCGCGAGGGTCATGAATTTAGACCTCTTTGAAATAGAATTTTTTGTTTTTGAGATAGACAGTAGCTATTACAGGCTTATTGCCAGACTAGACGACACTGCCGATTGAAAAGGCTGGAACCAGCTTAATGTTTGGATTATTCCTGTTGTGGAAAATCCCGACAAGAGTTTTTTGTAAGTCGTTTCCATACTCTGGGAGATTTTCCTGAACCACTGCCTCTGGCACATAAGTGTATCCATTTGTGTACCAGGTGTCCCCGCTAACAAGTTCTACCCTGGAATAATAACTTCCCCCTGTGGGGTTTGTTATGGACTTAACCTTTTTTGGACCAATTGCCCCCTTGATTTTCATAACGTCCGACTTGGTTCTGTCAAAGTCAAACCTGGCCCCAAGAATATCTGCAAGGTCAAAAACATACTCCTGGTAAATCTCCTTCACGGCAGAGCCACCAACGCCCTCATCACCTGAAATCCTTTTATCCCCCGGGGACCATGTTACAACCACATGGGGTTTGTTTCTCGGGTCAAATAACGTAATCATGGTCCTGTCCGGGTCCATGGACATAACTCCGGTGGACCCACAATTTTTCATTTGACCGCCGACAAGTTGGCATTTTGGGCCTACATTTATCCACTTCCACCCATTTGGGTAGGTTTTCAAAGGTTCGGCTTCCTTGAAAACCCTTTTTTTATCATATTTGTCCTGGGCTTCCTGGTAGGCCAGTTTTGTATATGGCTTGAGGTCCGGGATTTTTCCCGAAATAATGTCCTTTACAAAAACAGACTTGAAAAATATGTCCTCGCTGAAATTCTCCTTTATTTCAGCCTTCCACATCTTTACCGCCTCCCCAAAGTCAATTTCTTCTTCTGTGGAAAACCCGTATTCCCTTCTTGCGGCCTGATATTTTTCCGTGTCCCCGGAAAGGGCGGTGTTATACATGTAGATTATATCTGGCAGTCTAAAGTGCCTGTGACCAGGTATTGCGATTCCATGGTCTCCCACACGCCACCAGTTGTCATCATCTTGATTTCTAAAGTTTTTATATTCCTTGTACCACCTGGCAAGCAAAAATGCCTTTTGTCCAAATTGCTCAAAAAAGAAGGAGGCAATAACAGGGGGGAAGCCTAGGTTAACAATATCTTGTTTGGACTCAAAAATCAAGCCCTCTATCAAAATTTCAATATATTCCTTTATTAAGGCCACACCGGTAAATATTCCCTGACCCTTGACTTTCCGAGGACTTCTGATATCCTACCCATATGGCCAACCTTCCAGATGGATACCCAGGAATTGAGCCGGGCGACCTCCGCGAGCTTTACGGGGATGTGCTTTTGATTATTGAGTATAATCGCCACCAATACTATTGGGTGGCCTTTAATCTGAGTGAAAACCGTAGGGCGTGGATAACCAATGATACTGTGGGGTGTGCTCTTATTGCTAGGGCAAATACTTTCTTACCGGGGCAAGAAAATGTCTGAGCGACTAGAATGTCAAATTGGCGACATCGTTTTGGTTTTTGAACATCCTATGATGATTATTGGCCCTAGGGAGGAAAGTCTCTGGCCATGCTGGTGGTTTGCCAAGGAATATGTAATAATGCTCTATTTGCACTCTGGCGATTGTAAGATAATTGCTAGGGTTGACTCCTGAACCCTTGCGCTTTCCTCACCGTCTGCTAGAATCACCTTATGTCCACGAACACTGGAGCCGCTGCAAAGGTCGCCACGCTTGTCCTCCTCAGTAAGAATGTAAAGATCGGCGAGGTTTCCGCCACCTACGCCAGCATTGACGGCTCGTGTCCAAGTGATTGCGCCCACAAGGGAGCGGGGTGTTACGCTCAGGCTGGCAACGTGGGAATTCACGTCAACCGGCTCGACAAGGCTTTTTCGGCGGCCACCAGCCCAGCACGAAGGCTCGACGCCAGGGCGGTAGCCAGGGCTGAGGCCAGGGAAATCAAGGCTGCAATCAAGGCTGGAAAGGACACAAGGGCTCTCAGGATTCATGTTTCCGGGGATTGCCGAACACCGGCCGCTGCCAGGGAAATTGCAAAGGCGGTGGAAGGGTGGAAGGGTGGACCGGTTTGGTCCTACACCCACGGGTGGAAGCAAGTTGCTAGGGAAAATTGGGGCAAGATTTCCGTACTGGCGAGCGTGGACAGGGTAGAGGATATGCCCCTGGCTTTTTCCAGGGGCTATGCCCCCGCAGTCGTGGTGGCAGCCCACCCAAAGGACGGAAAGGCGTTTCGCCGGGAGGATGGTACCAAGATTATTCCTTGCCCAGCACAAACCAGGGACGTAACTTGTGTGGAATGCGGGTTGTGCATGAACGCCACCATGCTACACTCGCAACGGGCAGCAATTAGTTTTGCAGCCCATGGTGTCTCCAAGCGTAAGCTCACGGTAATTAAGTAAAAGGTGTTCAAGTGAAAGTTTTCATTTTAGACCAGGGGTGGCGAGGTGGATTTGTAATCCTGGCGAACTCGGCAGAAGAAGCCTTTGAAAAATTGCCAGAGGGTGAAAAAAAGAACGGCAACTACACCGTGAGAGACCTCATTGAGCTAATTCCCACCGAGGAGGAAGTCTATCAGTTTTTAGGAGATCAGTAAGGCCATGGTAATTAAGTGATCTTCTCAACAGAAACCCCAAAACTTGAGGACTACAGGGTTGGAGACATTGTTGAGTTTTTTGACGGCGAAGTTGAGTTTTTTGACGGCGATATTTGTCTTATAGTAAGAATAAACAAAAATCACCGTTTTTCATTGCTCTTACTAGGGGACAATAGAAGTTTTGCTATAAATTTCGAAATAATAAACACTTTACCGCAAATAATTTCTCGTCTGGGAGATCAACATTAATGGGCTGTCTTAATTCAAACACTGGATTTTCGCACTGGTTTGCAAACCTGCATTTCTCAGGAGGCTGCAATAGGTCTTGCTATTTTTGTATTGGACAGCACATGCAAGCCCTAGATCCAATTGACAATCTTGACACCTGGCCTCTACCTGGAATGAGCGAGTTTCTTGCGAGGTGCAGGGAGCACGATATCAAGGAAATTAATCTCACAGGGTCAAACACCGATCCCTTGCTCTATAATCACCTTGAGACCCTCACAGGGTTTTTGAGGGAGCAGATTCCAGGGGCGATTCTAGGAATCAGAACCAACGGAGTCAGAGAAGCGTCCAAGCCTGAGTTGTTGGACCTTTTTGATAAGGCCAGCATTTCGATTACTTCCTTTAACTCACAGATTTACAAGCAAACCATGGGAAAGGGAAATCCTCCCAACCTAAAGCGGATGCTTGCCCGGCACCCAAGTGTGAGATTTAAGACGAATGTTGTTTTGTGCCCCGAGACAGTGGACACTTGGCCCTACCCCGGGGAAAGTCCGGCAGATTTTGGCGACCTCGGAGGAACGCTTAGAGAGCTTTACAAGCTTGGGTTTGACGCGGTAAACGTCCGTGAGCCCTACGGTCAGTCACACATTGGAGACCCCATGGTGGGTGCTGGTGGCTCCTGGTGTAAGAAGACTTCTGGTGTTTTTGGAATGCCGTCTTATCTCTGGGGCGACAGACCTATGAGAATAACTTATTGGGATGTTCACTATGTTGAGGTTGAAAGCGTAAATCTTTACTCAAATGGTGTTGTGTCTGTGACATATCCTGTTACCAAAGGACACTGTCCAATTACGGGAAATGTTCAGGACCAAACTAATTTTGGCACAGGGAGGCATTTTGAACAGTGGCGCTCGGCAAAACAAAAGAAGCACCTCCAAACCATTGAATAAATGGGCGCTTGTCTGTGGACCAGGCTTGTGCTAGAGTGTCCTTTCGTGGACCCTCAAATCCTTGAAGTCGGAGACTTAGTTCGTTGGAAAACGGAGTGGTATTTGTGTGTGAAGCATTACAGGTCTACCGCCACACAGCTTTTCTCGTTGGAAACAGGTCGATTTGAGATAATTGACCTCCTGGGGTCAGACCTGCCGGCTGAAATAGTGAAATTGAGCGATGACCAGTAAACCCCAAAGCCCTATCCTCCCGGGAGACCTTCTCATTGGAAACTCCATGGTTTGTCTAATTATTAGCTATGACCCAGACACCTATAAGTGTGTTTGGTATGAGCTTATCCACAACAAACTTATAACGGAGTTTGTTGACCCGCGCCACCTTGATGTCTCAAGGTATGAAAAGATTTCCCTCGGGGAAACTTGACGGTGGTTTCCGGTGTGCTAGAGTATACGAAACCCCCTCGGGGACAGCCAGAAAGGCTCCACAAAAATGGCAAAGGGAATTACTTGGTCCGAACTTGAACCCGGGGACTGTCTGTCCTACGTCAGCCCTGACGGTCGAGACATTTACATGACCATCACATCTTTTTTGTCCGACTCAGAAATCAAGGTGATGAACATCGGTCACGTTGACCGAGGCAAGTTTTCCCACGGGGACCTGGCCTTGCTGGCAAGCAATAAGTTTCCTAGGCAAGTCGGGGCAGACCTCCGGGTGCTTAGGGACAACAAAACCTACAAGTTTTCTGCTGACAAGGAAATCCTAAAGGGTGTCCTGGCAGAAATTGCTAGCAAGGAAGACAGCAAACTCACAGCAGCGAATCTGCTCGTGGACCTTCTGGCGAGGCTAAAGCCGGTTCAGACTAGGGTTTCTGGGTTTTCCGAGGACGATGGCGCTCCCGAGGGTGTGCTAAGGGCTGAGCACCAGATTTTTGTGGAGGTTCTAAAGGCCGCTGCAAAATTGCAGGGACACACGGCCGGCCAGATTCTCGGTGTTACATACCCGGTTTGGGAGAAGTGGGTCTCCTTGTACGTGGCAAGGGCAACAAGCCTTGGCCTAAACACCTCCCTTGTGGCAGTTGTCGAGGAGTAAAAAAAGGATGTTGTTTGAGCCACCCGGGAGAAGTATACTCGGGGTATGAGAAACTATTTAATAAGACGCCCAACTCACCTGCTAGGTCTCCCCCAAAAAAAATTAAGAAAGAAGGCTAAAAAGCCCTTGGTAGCAAAATTCCCTTGCAGGTTTGGTCAGGGCGACCTGATTTCCACGCTGGTAAAAAACGGCAGGAGAATTTATTTAGTCTTGAGACCACCAAGACTGGTTAGTCTGGGGCGTAAGTTATGGGCTCTCGACTTACTGATGTTTAAGGACGGAACTATGGCCGGTAAACGCCGGAAATACATCACAAACAGCGAAGCTAGAAAACGTTGGAAATTAATCGAGAGGACAGAAACTGTGCCCTCACAAGACCCGCCATTGACCGAGCTTGTGGACTGTGCTACAAAGAAGTTAGAGGTTTGAGATGATGAACTGGCCAGAGGCGTTTGCCACCACTGTAGCGACACTGGGCTTTGCACTTATAATGATACATATTAACCACTCCCTCTTCTGGAAGTAAGCCAACATTTATGTTGGCCCTATTAAAAGGCGAGGTTTATGAGATCAAGTTTGACCTTGGGTTTGCCTTGGTTTTAGACAATTTTGAAAATGATGATTATGGGCGGGATGCTCTCATGGAAAGAGACATAGTGTTAGTGCTTGACTTCCGCCCCAATCGTACATGGGAAACTGACACGAATATCAAAGCCTATTCCTTGGTGACAAACAAGGTGGTTCATTACCATCTCCCTATAAGT
>ERZ1292625.2932-Hain-H41-01um-R1-2932-length-14679-cov-5_pt1 | contig 14679 bp, 24 predicted proteins | sample MGYA00564400_ERZ1292625 | MGnify/ENA primary metagenome ERZ1292625 (study PRJEB36523, sample SAMEA6512639) | groundwater metagenome | collected 2019-01-08 | study: AquaDiva: Metagenomics assemblies of 32 groundwater samples | reverse complement strand
AACGTGCGATGTGGACGCCCATTGAATTCGGGGACTGTTTCAACTTCTTGGCGATTCCTTCGATCGTTAATCCCTTGGCCCACAGGGTCGCCGCGGTTGAGATCTCGGTCGTGATCGCGTCGAGCTGTTCCTGACGGTCGAGTTTTCGACGAATCCTTTGCTCCTCGCCCTGGAGAGCGAGTCTGGTGCGAACGATACGCATTCTCACACGCTTGGGCTGATGGCCGGCCGCCAGACAAATCTGGCGAATCCGCTCACGCGAAACCCCGAGCTTGTCGCCAATCACCTTGTACTCGGTCCCACGAAGATCCTCGGCCAGGATCCAGGTCTGCTGGGCTGGCGATATCTTGGTGAAGATGTCGTACCCGGGTGATGGCTTGCCGGCTACCCGGCCAGGTGCCCGCATTTCCACCCGGTTGGCGTGGAGAACCCTGGTAATCATCGGGAGCGTCGTGTTGAACCGCTTAGCCAGCTCCCGCAGTGACGCGTTCTCATTATAAGATTTGCAAATTGCTTTGGCGTGGCGTTCCAGGTGTTCCACTCTGGTGTGGGGTGACTTTGCCTTGGGTGCCTTCTTGTGGGCTAGCTTCGCTTCTGCCTTGGTCCGCTTTGCCTCGGCCTCTGCCTCTCGTTTGAGCTTGGCGGACTCAACCTTGGCAGCTTTGGCTAGCCGGACAGCCTCGGCGGCCGCCTGCTTGTCCTCCGCCTTTTTGAGTTTCTCGTTTTCCTTGGCGTTCTTGGCATCCTGTTCAGCCTTGCGCTGCTTGGCTAGCAGGTAGGCCTTCTCGAGGAAGCTGAGGGCTTCTCTCTGTTTCTGCTCCAGCACCTCGGTCGACCGATGCTTGGGTTGTTTGGTTTCGCTCATTTCAATTAACCTCCATGGGTTATTTGCGCAGGACAGTGGACCTTCTGGCCCTCCTGTCAAGTGATTTGTAACAGGTGTTCCGCCATGTAAAAGGCCGTATCTACGCCTCATATACAATGGGATTGCCTGATACGCAATTATTACGTCAACATGTGATCCCTGGCTGTGTCACAGAAACAACAAAGCCCAGCTGGTGGGCCGGGCTTTGTCGCATCTCGTATTGTGAACGTCGGGTTAAGGTTTAGCCAACCTGGTCTTTTCCGCTTCGAGGAACGTGAGCACTGCCTTGGCAGCGGCCACGACATCGGCTGAACCGATGAACGGTTTTAGGATGTCGCGCAGGGGCGGGTACACCACGCCGGATCCATCGAGGATCTCGGTGATGGCGGCCGCATCCCATTCTTTCCCCTCTTCAGGGATCAGGGGCTTCAAGCGATCGACCAGGGAGTCGATCAAGGTGACGATCGAGGTCTTGACGCCTACATCGCCGGGGACCAGTTCATTGCCTTCGAAGTGACGCCTGACTGAGTCATCGGCGAGCTTCATCCGGAGGTACTCGATGCAGACACCAGCCAATGACTTGGCGTCGGCCTTCTCGAGATCGAACTTGCCGTCCGCGCTGTTGAGCTCAGGGGTCTGAAGCGCCAGCAGCTGGAGCCGGTGGTCGAGCTTCGGGCACTGGAGTGACGCGAGTTCGATCGTGTGCAGCAGCCGTTCCTGGTTTTCCGTCTTTTCCTCGGCGGTTGCCGAGTTGAGAAAGCGCTCCATCTCCTCCATGAGGCCCTTCATGTTCTCGGTCATGTTCTTGCGTTCATGATCGGTCAGACGGGCAGGATTCGATTTGTCTTCGACGATCGAGCCCTCTTCCTTCTTCTGGACCTTGAAGGCCCCGACGAATGGCAGGAGTTTGACGATCGCGAAATCGTGCATCCAGATGAACTTCGAACCTTCGGTCGGGTAGAACCCGGTGCCGTCGTCTTTGCCGATCGGCTGGTACTGCTTGTTACCAAACTTGCAGTACACGGTGCCGTTCTCGGCCGCGAAGCCGGTCTGTTCCCAGAAGAAGCGATCTTCGCCGCGTGCCGGCGGCCGTGAGATCAGGATCGCGGCCCCATTGGGCCCCATCGAGGCAAGGGCGCCACTGAGCTTCTCAAGCCAGGACATCAGGACGATGCGGCGGGTTGCCGCTTCCTCGGCCTTGGCGTCGGGTGCCTCAGGGACAGCCGCGACTTCAGGCTCTTTCGCGATCTCGGCTAATTCGGCCGGGACCTCGACAATCTTGAGTTGAACGGGCTGGGGCTGTTGGGCATCTTCGGTCATGGTGGTCCTTGGAAATGGTCCTTGGGGATTGCTAGTCCCCAAGGATCGCGATTTTTACCGATAGTCAAGTGTATTGTCTTGATGCTACCAGCGTGGATAACTAGACCGCGGCCGCGGCTACCTGCTGGGCAGCAATGCGACGCAGGAGCTCCATGGGGAGGCGAGTGGTCATGATCTCGACACTGTGGTCGCCCTCGCGGTCGGCACAGCACGCGTAAGAGACGCCGTCCTCATAGACATGGACGCGCTGCAGGCCAACGTTCATGTTGTGGTAAGGCATGTAGTAAGCCTCGGGGAGAATCCCGGTCCACCAGTCCCCTATGGTCGGCGTTCGGTTCTCGGAGGGGATGGCGCGTTCGAGCTTCGACAGATCAGGGACTGGGGTCCTAGGGTGCGACACCACCGCGGACTCTGAGGTCCACTTGGCGTAGGTATCGACAAAGCAGAGGTGGTCGATCTTGCCACCACGATAGCCCTGCATCTTGGCGATCGCAGCAACCGACTCGACCAGCCGGATCAGCTCGCGAGCATAGTCAGGGGTCAGGTCAATGATGAGAAAGTTGCGGGGGTCGCTAGGGACCTTGCCCGCAATGGAGAGACCATTGGTGAGGATCTTCATAGGAACTCCTTGGTTAGCCCGCCTTGTGGCGAGCAAGATGGACGATGACCTGTTGAGACAACTGGCTTACGTCGGCATCTGGTTGCTGGGCCGCGAGGGGGATCAGGACGGCTTCCGCGGCCTCGATGTCGAGACCGAGTTGCCTGATTGCGGCCAAAGCGAGGCCGATCCTGGGATCGACCGCAGCCGCGACCTTGCCAGATTTCTTGAGGAAAGTGAGGATGTCGGTCAACTTCTTGGTCCCGACACCTTTGACGGGCCTAAGCCCCGAGGTGTCGCCGGTCATGACCGCGCGAACAAGTGCTTCGTATCCAAGCGCGGTGACGACCTTGTGGGCGGTCCCTGGTCCGATTCCATCGGTCCCGGCAACCAGGATCGCGAGCTCACGCGCCTCGAAAGAGCTGAACCCAAAGAGGGTCACAGCCTTCTCGGTCTGGTGATGCCAGATCCACAGCATGACGTTCTGGTCCACCGAGAGGGCAGTCTCGTCGACCATGACCTCGTACCCGATGTCCATCGACTTGACGATGACCCGGCCGGGTGCCTTGGCGAGCACCCGACCGATGATCCATCCAATCACAGGACGCCTGCAGCTTCCAGAGCCGCCTTGAACGCACGATTCTTGATCTGGGCGCCATTGCCGAACTGGGCTGACTCGAAACGAGCCGCCTGGTCCGAGATCGCACGCCGCTGTTGGGTCGGACGTTCGTGGTCGATGAACTGCGTGATTGATTGCAGCGCACTGAACACAGTACCCTTGGTGCCTTCCACCTGACAGGTCTCACTCGCCAGGATCTTGCCCAGATCCTCAAGCCGTTTGGTCTCACGGGCGACCTTCATGGCGCGCGAACGTTCAGACTCGTCCTTGGTGATCGCGATCGGCTCGTCGGTGCTCTCTTCGGCCGCATCGTCAGTTGCGGTCCATGACTTGGCCACGATCTGTCTGAACAGTTCGTCGGTCAAGGTCTTGGAGGCCATGATCTCGAGCGCACTCTTGGTGTGCTCGATCGCCTTCAGGGAGTTGCCGTAGACCGCCTGGATCTCTTTGAGTCGCTGATCGATGTTCTGGGTATGGCGCAGCCGGTACCCGTTGGTCGCATTACGACCACCGCGTCGGCGCCGTCTGCACGCATCTTCCTCGGCAGCCGAGAGGGTGTTGTTGCACACCACCCGGATGAGGGTCGGGCACACGTTGGTCATCATGTTGCCGATGTGACCGTTGCTGAACAACAGGTACGGGATCGTCTCGTCCTTGCCGATCCGGATCATCAGATCCGGGATCTTGACCAGGCCGAAGATGATCTCGCCATTCCCGAGGCAGCCGGCGGTTTCCCAGATCAGCTCATGATCAACGCCCGCGAGGCCGCGGAACAGGTCGACCATGGATTGATTCTGAACCACCTTGAAGCTCCGGTTGACCATCCCGAGGATCTGTTGGGTGTCCGAGCGCTTGACGAAGCGAAATTGATCGACCTCTTCGAAGCTCGTGACGTATTCATCCAGCGAGTCCATGACGGGACGCGAGATACCTTGGTACACGGGTTCGAGATCAACCGACCAATTGAGGCCAGCCATCTCGAGGACTTCTGAGTCGTCGATCGCCTTATCGAGGATGGTGCCGAGACCGTGCCACGGTTTCTCCTTGAGGGAGAACATGGCGGCCGATCCATCGGCCTTTCTTGCAAGATTGTGAGCCATTGGATTGTAGTTCCTGGTTATAAACAAAAAGCCCAGGCAGGGCCCGGGCTTTCGTTAATGAAAGTGAATCTGGTGTGGTTCCCTAGACGGTAGCGACTGGGGTCCGACGATATTGAAACACGGGCTTGCCCCTGGTGGGCTTGATGGTTTCCATGTGGAACCCATTGGCCCTCAGCTGAACCACGATCTCGCCAAGCGAGTAGGTCGAGTACCGGTTGCCAACCATGGTCTCGACTGATGTCTTGGCGCCGTCCGGGACGCGGCAGCTCTGATTCACGAGCTTGATGATGTCGAAGATCGTGAGCGACTCAGGGAGGCCCTGGATCAGGCTGGCGAGCTGCGGCTTGCGGAAGAACGGTTCGGGTTCCGTGACCACGACCTCGACGAGCCCGGCTTCAATCGCCTCGGGGATGGTGAGCTCGACAACGGGTTCTGGTAACTTCTCGGGCTGGGGCTGGTTCATTGGTTTCCTGACAGGGAATCGAGGGCGTCTTGGTCTTCAGACGACAACGTGCCGTCCTTGGTGAGCTGCTTGGCAATCTCACATTTGATCTTGCCGTCGGCGTAGATCGTCAGCGCATCCGTGAGGGTGCGGCCAGCGAGGAACACGACGGTGATCAGGGTGATGTTGTCCAGGATGGTCCCGAGCTGGCCGTGGAAGAACCACACCAAGCCAAGGATCATCCCGAGCGTGACCAGGAGCCTGGAAGAACCGAAACGCGGGCTCGCCTTGGCGGCCAGTGCGTCGATCTTGTTCTTGAGGCGTCCATCGGTCAGGAGTTTCTTCAGGGTGTCGAGATCGTTGCTCATGGTGGTCCTTTCAGAACCGGGTCGAAAACGAGAGGTAGCCGATATTGTCCGACTGGCCGCCGTCGTAGTCCCAGAGGCGTCCAAACCCGATACCAACATGGTTCCAGGCATGGCCGAAGTAATCAGGTGGTGGGAAGAGCGAGAGCCCAACTCCAGCCGCATCGCTGGTAGCCAGGAGGTCTGGAGCAAGGGTCCCGTAGAGGAGCCTGACAGGGCTGTACCGGATCCCGACCGCCATGGCGTCGTGGCCCTCAGTAGAGCCGCCCATGTAGGCGCCGGCGAAGGTCCCGATGTCGAGCCCTGGGTCGATCATGTAGCGGTCCCGAAGGATCTTGGTGTTCCACTTCCCTGACTCGCCCTGTTCGGGGTCCTGGTAGAACTGGCCCGAGCTGACATCCGTGGTGAAGCTGTCGCCAGAGGGGACGTGGGTGACCTTGACGGTCCCGTCGACCTGGTCTCCGGTGCGGAGCATGTGGAACTGGGTCTTGGGCGGAATGATGTCCTTGCCGTTGAGGGTCGCGGCCGGGGTCATGTTGAACCACAGGGTGGCCGCGACCGCCACCAGGATGGCGCCGCCTATTACCTTCTCACTGATATCGGACATGTCGGCCATTGTGACGACGGCCAAGCGAACGCAAGCCTATTGTTACGATGCCTGGAGAACCCGGCGGATCTGCTTGACCGAGGCTGTAAGGGCGTCCCGGTGCTTCACCAGGGCCTTCAGGTCGGACTTCTTGAGCCCGGCCTTACACTCGGCGATCTGTTCTTTCTCAATCTCGCGAAAGTGGGCGTCGCCGGAGTCATCTTCGATACCGCCCAGGTAGACCGAATCCCCGACCTCCTGGCCATCGACCGTGGCCGTGACCTTTAGGTCAAGCATGAACCACTTGTCGTTGTAGAAGTCATCGAGTCGCTTTGCATCTTCGATGCAGGAGAAACGGCCGTCCTCAGTGTCGACCCCGTTCTGGAACTCGACAATAAAACGGCCACTGTGGCGGTCGCTCCAATTGAAGCCGTCGGGTCTGTACTCGGGGAACGGTTTATTGTTCTGGTTGAATGCCTGGTAGAGCATTTCACCGTTCTCGGCCTGGAACGCGTCGACAACCAATGCGCCGGCGGCCCGGTCCCAGTGAGGGAGATCGCTGGTCTCACTCACGGCCTCGCCGAGGTGACTGACGTCGACGTCGTCGGTGTTCTGAGAGTACTCGATCTTGAAGGACAGAGCACCGTCCTTCACCGTCTTATCTTTGTAGCTCATTGTGGATCTTTCTTGGCCTTCTCGGCCTTGCGGGCCTTGGCCCGGTCAGCTGCGAGTTTCTTGGTTTTGGCCTTGTGGCAAACTTGGCAGAGCGTCTGGTAGTTCTCCAGCCCGCACTCCCCGCCACCGTTCACAACTTCGAGAATATGATCCGCATCCCAGAGGGAGCGGATCGGGTATGCGAGAAACCCCAGCTCAACCAGGGTTTGTTTGACTATGTCAAGGCCGCCAGCTTGGCTGGCGTAATAGGGATCGTACCGCGGACGAGCGTATGGTCGCTCAGTCCCGTACTGGATATAGTTCAGGACCCGCTGGAGCTTCTCACAGTCGAGTCCGCATTGGGCACAGATCCCATGGTCGCGATTCCGTAGCTGGATCCGGACATACCCGGGATCCGATCGGATCTTGTATTCGTGGACGCAATCGTCTGAACAGAACGTCCGGCGCGGCGGCTTGACCTCGACCCCGCACCACGTGCAGAGTCGTTTGCCATTAGGGCCACGCTTGTTGGCGTGCCGGTTCTGGAGCGCACGAGAGATCTTGCGATGCCGTGACATTGGCGATCAAGGATCGCCGATATAACGGACAAGGCAAGTCTATTGTCACGATCAAACCGGGGTCGGGTTGGGCATGTTGATGCCCATCAGGAGTCCAACTGGCTTGTCAGCGAGGTAGAACAGCAACCCGTTCCTGCCCCCAAGGGCCAGTCGATCATGCTCAACGTTCTCTTTCATCCATTCGAGCGGGACCTCGTTGAAGTACAGGGCGTCCCCGGAGCCGTTCGCGCGCTCGAACTTGACGCAGTGGACCATGGTACCATTGAGGTCCACGTACTTCCCGCCGGCGACGCATTCGGTGGAGCCTTTGTGCTGTTGTTCCAGCGCGCTCTCAACGGAGCTGGTCGCGAGATGGGAAGGCTCAGGGGGCTGGTCCTTTTTGTCCGCGACAGCAACCATGGACGATTCGAACTTGAGCGCCGCCTTTTCGATCAGGACTCTGCCGTCGGTAACCCATGGCCAGTCGGCCTTGAGTATATTTCCGGTGTACCAATCGACGAATTGTTCTGCAACTTCTTGCATATTGTTTCTCCATACGGCACCGAGGGATCGATTCCCCACTGGCCGCTCTTAGGGTGCTGACGCACCAGGCCTAGGTGGGTGTTCATGATCTCGTGGAGTTTCTCTACTGAGAGCCGGCGCTGCGACGCGAGCTCGTGGTGGCTGCGGCCGTTGAGCCGAAGATCGTGCCCCTGGATCATGGCAACGAGTTCTTCAACGGCTTCCTTGGTATCGAGCTTGGGCTTACTCAAAGGAATACCTGACGGTGTTGGCGGCCGATGCCGGGCGATCCGATGTAGACCGCAGGCTGTGTTTGATGATCTCAACTCGGTCGCCGGTCTCGTCATCCCAACCATCTTTCAAGTACTGGGCCATGTCTTGAGGCTCAACATCCAGTTGTTCGAGAACGGTCTTCATGTACTTTGCTGCCAGGCTGCGACTCTCGAACGAGGTGAGCTCAAAGCTGTAGGCGACATTTTCTAAGACGGTGTAGATAGTTTTCATCCCTGCTCCAAGATCGAGTAGACGCCCACGAACAGCGGGCGCGGTTTTCCCTGGTAGACAAGGTCGGCGGCCGCAGCCTCGCAGGCTATCAGGATATCTTCCTTGGCAGAACCGTCCGGGATCTCGATCGTGTCGGTATCCCAGGTTCCCGAGTCGCCCTGGTTGCCGGGCCAGCATCGATAGAATTCGACAATCATCCCAGGTCCTCCTCGGATCTGAACAGTTTCGCGACCGGGAAGCGAGGCACCTTGTCCTCGGTCCTGTCGAAGAATTTGACCGTCAGCTTCTTGCCGACGTAGCGCTTGCCATTGCGGAAGTACTCGGCGCGCTGCTCCATGGGGCATGCCGGAACGCAGTCGAATGTACCGTCCGTGAGGTCGTTATTACAAATCCAGATGACGTGTCCGGCCATCTTGCCGTCGCCGTCCTTAAAGCCGACCACCTCGAACTCTTGGTCCTGGAAGGTTTTAATCTTCAGGAGTGAGCGCGAGCGATGGCCCCACTCGTACGCGGCGCCAGGGAGGCGCAGCATAGCGCCCTCGTAGCCATCTTGGATGAAGTCACACTGGGAGCGGTGTGCCATCGCGAGATCGGTCACCAACAGGGTCGGGACACCGATCAGGGCGAAGGGCAACCCTTTGTCCTTGAGGATCAATTCCTCGAGCGACTCGAGTCGTTGTTCCCACGGGAGAGCATCGTTGCCATCCACCTGGGGAATGTCGTAGATGTTGTACCGGATCTGGAGCGACTCCTGCTGCTGGCGCTTCACATAGCTCGTGATCGTCTGGCAGGTCAGTCCATGACGATAGAGCTCGCCGTCGAACACGTAGCCTTTCGGCAGTGCGGTCCGGAGCGCCTCTTCGACGTGTTCCAGTTTGTATGGCTTACCAGAGCGGCTCATCAACTCGATGTTGTCGCCGTTCCAGGAAGCGATGCAGCGAACTCCATCGAGCTTTGGCTGCACGTGGGCCGGGAATACCAGGTCCTTCTCTTTCACCTTTTCGATCGGGTGCGCGAGCATCGGGAGGAACAACTGTTCCTCGGCCTTGTCGGGTGTCTCACTGTACTTGCGTTCCAGCTTGAATGTCCACATCGACTCCGCTTCTGCGAGCGCTTGAGCCTCCGCGGTCGTGGCGTTCTTCTTTCCGGTATTCTTGCCGACGGCCTTCTTGCCTGGCGTGATCTGGAGTTGGCCATCGACCTGACCGTGCTCGGTGAAGATCGTGTCGCCCACTACGTAGACGCGCCACTGGTGCAGCGCGCCCGTCTTGGCTTTATGGAATAAGGTCGGGAACGAACAGGTGTCGTGGACCCAAGTAGGTAATGGTTTCATGCTGGGTTTGCTTTCAAGAGATCTCTAAAGAAATCGACCTGGATCCCGCGGGTCTCGAATTCACAGTCGCTGTGCTTCTCGTAGCAGGTCCACCAGACGCGCGATTCAGTGATGACGAGTTCTTCGCCCATCATCGAAGTAGACTCTTTATCTTCGATAGAACCTTCACCGGCGTCGAAGTCCTCTTTATAAAGAGGCTCGACGAACACGTAGGTCTTGCCTGGCGGGATCTCGAACGCGTTCTCAAGCCAAATCACGGGATCATAAGTCCGCACCTCGGACAGATCCTCGCGTTTGACCAATTCAGCCTTGGAGACAATCAACTCCGCCAGAGCGCGGGTGATTTCCACCACAGCGTAAAGGGGGCCGTCGCTCCACTCATCCTTGGCGTCTACCTGGAATACCAGGTCGAACGGGAAGGTCAGTTGCTTGGTTGTCATGTCAGTATTCGTCCGGGAGTAAGGTGGTGGTAACCGAACGGTCCCACTCGGTGATGATCCAGATCTTCACGCCCGTTGAGAGCGTGTAGGCCGAGAGGATGCGGTCGCCGTCCTTGACGGCCTGGTCATTAAGCCTCTTGTCATTGGCACTGAGATCGCCCCAGTCGCCGGTCGAGTGACGTCGCAGGTACTCGATTTCCATGTCGCCAGCGGCCGCGATGGCCTCGAGGGCGCCAGGGGTCGAGACGCGCTCGCCTAGTTTGAATTTCTGTTCAGAGATCATCCGTACACCAACTCTCCGAAATGCGCGAGCTGGATCGCGCAATCAAGCATGGTGGCGTCTTGGTTGTCGATGAAGTTATGGCCGTAGCGAGTGATGCCGGCGGCAAAGACCTCGCGAACAAAGCGTTCATTGAGCAGAAAGGCCGGCTCGACGACTTCGTTGTGGTCCAGGAAGGCGCGGACGACCGCCTGGCATTCGGCGTCAGTCGGTTCACGGTCGTCGACCATCTCGTACGCGATGTATTGCTTGGTACCGTCAGGGCGTTTGATCCGGATCCCGAAGGCCCAATACCCGATGTATCCCGTGTCGAACACGTCTGGGTAGTGGAAGAAGTCGACCAGCTGATCGAACTCCTCGCGAGGAATCGGAAACTTGACGTCGACTATGACGGGATCTTTTGAAGTAGTTTCGTTCATTGAATCCCTTTCAGGAGTCAGAAGAGGCTAGGTAATCAGGCGACCGCTGTTTCAAGAACAGGCGGCCAAGTTGGCAGTCAGTCTGTTCTGTCTCGGGCTTGATCACGATACCTTCGCGAAGCACGTTGGTGTCTGACCCGAGCACAGGCTGGCCGTTTGAGGCCTCCTGGATCGAGCGGCTGCCAAGCCATTCGCGCAACGTCGTCCCGGGGGTACTGAGAAACGGAACGGTCGGGATGGCGAGCTTGATAGTGAGTTCACGGAACTGTTTCGCGTCGATCGGGCGTCCGCTGAGCTCGATATCGAACACGTACATGTGGAGCCGCGTCATCCCGTAGATGTTGCCCTGGACCCCTGGTCCACAGAGCTCGCCCCGGATCGTGATCTGGTGCTCCGGATGGATCTCCGCCAGCTCTTTGATTGCCCCGTAGATCCCCGAGTTCTCGGCACCCATGTGGTACTTGGACTCTGGTTCAACCAGTGAAGTCTTGCGTGTACAGGTCACAATCGTGCCGTCGAGTAGACGCGTGATCGCAATGTGGCTGCCCTCGAGCTTCTCCGTGATGACCACTGGTTGGTCCATCAAGGCGCCGAGCTGGTTCTGCCAACGCTCACAGTTCTCGATGTCGTAATGGCAGACGCCGGCGGGAAGAGGTGACTGCGGGCCGAGTTGGCCGGGTCCCGCTTCCTCGGGCTCGTACTTGGTGACGCCGAGCAGCTCAGCGTAGTCGATCTTGCGATAGGTCCCATCCCCGTTGGAGTCGTAACCGAACGTCGGACCAACTTGCTCTTTCAAGATCGTCGCAGGGGCCACCACGATCCCTTGGCTGATGCAGCCGCGGAGCCTGATGGTCTTGACGCGATTCTTGTTCTTGCCTGACAACTTCCCCGTCAACCCAATGGTTGCCAGTATCTCGGGCGTGATCAGGGCATCGATCGGGAAGTAGAGGACTTGGTCCCCGGGTTGAAACTGACCCTTCCCGATGATGAACTGGTACCCGATCCCGATCAGCTTGGCGAGTTCAAGCCGGTCAGCATTCGGATGCGCCGATACCGACTCGATTGTTTCGGCAAATATCCCGAATGTACTCATGGTCTTTCCTTTGGACGCGATGGAAGCCAGGCCACGACCCGCGTTCCACGCAGATCAGTCAGGATCCCGACGCGGCCGTCTGGCGCAGTGGCCAGCTTTCTGATCTTGGTCTCGAATGCCCTAGCTTCCTCATCGGTGGGGAAGTCGAAGGTATCCTGACAGCCGTGACAACCAGCGAGGTAGTCAGCGAACGATGTTATGAGGGCCACCATGGGCACCTCAGTTCATCGGTTCAGAGGAGGGGGCTTCGGCATCGTGGTCCGTTTCGACGGTCGCGACGGCGTTCACCGTCTCTTGGTAGACCTCGGTTCCTTCGCCGGCTAAAAGCACCTCATCGAGGGCCTCATCCTGTGTCTCAGCGAGAACGCTGTACGTGGTCACGCGAGTGACCTCGACGACGTAGGTTTTCATGTTTGTCCTTCGTACTTGGTAAAGCGGTCATCGAGCGACTGGATGTGGTTATCCTGCAGCGGGCGCAGCACGTCGTCAGTAGACCGACTGGTGAGCTCCTCTACTTCCACTTCATAGTCAGCCTTGGGGTCGTAGCCCTCGGCCGCTATCGCGATGGCCTCGGCCTCTTCGACAGAAGCGGCCGTGACTCGGTGCTGGCGAGTTGTCGTAATATCGACAAGAAATTGTGGCATACTTAACCTCTGCGCTTGGTGCTACTAGCCTGCGCCTTCTTGGCGCTGGACTGGCTGCGCTTCGAGCGCGTTTGTTTCTTGGATGACCGGGGCGTGGACCCCGTCAACATCGAGCTCGGTATCGAAACCGTGATAGCCAGATGCCTCGGCGTCGTAACGTCGCGGTAGAGATCTTCCCCCGTGGCGGCATCGGTGCCGTGCTGGACCTGCCTGGTCTTCTCTCGCTTGAGCGAAACCTTGACGTTTCCACGTGGGAACGTCTTGGCGATCACGTCCTTGAGGGTCAGGTAGAGCAGACGGAACACGTGGCCCGTGAGGGAGATGGAATCGTAGAAATCCACCCGGAGCTTGCCTGCGAGCAGCTCATCGGTGAGTTCGCACGAGACCTGGGCGCCTTCGTTGTAGTCCAGCCGGGTCAATCCCTTGCTGACCACCAGGGCATCGGTCACGGCATCACGTGACGAATACTCGACCACGTACAGGAGCACTTTCCCGGTCTCGAGTGGAATATCGACCGTATTGATGCAGTCGACAACCACCTGGACAGCCTTCTGGGTCAGGGCCTGGATGATCAGGCGCTGGTGCGAGTTGGTCTTGGACTGGTGCTCCTTGAACGATGCCAGGACTTCCGGCAGTTCGCGCAAACGAGCGAGCGAGATAGTGAATCCGTCAGACATCAGTAGTTCTCCTCGCCTGGGCAGTAGACGTGTTCGTCCTCGAGGCCCTGGATCTCGATCGTTTTCGGATCGACCTCGAAATCGCCGGCATCGACTTTGTCGAGAGCTTTATCCCAGGCATCTTCCTCGTTCGAGGCCGAGACCGAAATAGTCGTCTTGGCTGTCGCTGTGACAGCGAATGTGTAGATGTTCATGGGTTACCATTCAAAGGTTGGGAGTCCGGGGATGATGTCGGCATCTCTGTCGAACTGGATTAGGGAGCATTTACGCTTGAGTGCATACTTGATGACGTCGCAGAACGCCTTGCTCATCCCGGCCCGCTTGGCAGCGGTACTGAACTCTTCGACCTGCTCGGGGTGACCTAGAAAGATGATCCAACCGTACTCGTGGTTCGACTTGCGAGGTCCGACATCGGCAAAACAGTTGTGCTCGTCATCGAGCTTCGCCTGATCCTTCACCGTCACATGACTGGTGCACAGATCGAGACATTTAATAATGGCCATAGGTCCTCGTGGAGTAATGGCCAGCACCCCGGGCCCTTGTGGACCCGGGGTTTCGTGGCCGCGTTATCGGTTGATCGACAGCGACAGAGCGCCGGTCGATTCACCCGAATCGGTGTTGTGGGACGCCGAGAAGCCGAACACAGAAACCTGGACACCAACGACGGTCCAGAGGCCCTGCTCGGCATCCGAGGCGACTTCGTCGGTCAGGCTGCGATACTCGCCGCCCCGGAACTGCTGACGCAGACCAGCGTGGACGATCAAGTTGCGATCGAGCTTGAGGGCTTCACGGGCTTCCAGGTCGATGCCGTAGTTCACCTGGGAGTTCAGGACCGCGGAGGCCAAGAACTCGGTGGTGAGACGTTCGCCATGATGGAAGCGGCGCGAACCAGTGACGTACAGGAGACCATCGAGGTACTCAGTATCAGCATTCTGTTTCGAGATGCTGGAGCTGGTCGACGAGGTGGTCGAGGTGGACGACGTACCAGGGGTGCCCGGAGTTCCAGGGGTCCCGGCCGAGCCAGGGGTGGTCTGGAACGGAGGCGGGACATGGTGACCAGTGCGAGGGAAGCCGTTATGGCCTCCGTTGCCCGGGAACAGGCGGCCGGTCGCAGGAGTCCCAGGGGTACCGGGAGTTCCCGGGGTTCCGGGAGTCGTGATGGTCGTCGTCGAAGTCGAGGTGGAGGTACTACGGATCAAACGATAGTCGTTGTCCCGGCTGTACTGACCGCCCAGACCAAAGATGAAGGTCGCGTCACTGTCGTTGCGAACGATGTAGCCCAGCGTGACCGTGGTCGCGTCAATGCTGGAGTCTTCGGTGAACAGATTCTGACGTTCGAAGGTCGCACCGAGGACCAAGCGTCCTCCGATCAGCGAGCCAGAGAAACTATTGGTCCGTACTTCATTGTCTGAGTCGCTAAGACCCAGTTCGCTACTCTGCCAGGAAACAACCACGACCGGCAAAGGGCCGGGCGAAGGAGTTTCGGGTATGCCGGGTTCGACCGCGAAAGCGGTCCCAAAGGTGATGGCCAGCATGGCAAGGAGGATGGTACGCATAAAGGATTCCTTTTAACAAGGATGTGGTCAAAGAACCGAGGCGGGATACGGCGATGTTTATCGCCCTATCTCGTAACGAGTCAAATCTATTGTCTCGATTTCAGA
>ERZ1292625.2931-Hain-H41-01um-R1-2931-length-14687-cov-17_pt1 | contig 14687 bp, 15 predicted proteins | sample MGYA00564400_ERZ1292625 | MGnify/ENA primary metagenome ERZ1292625 (study PRJEB36523, sample SAMEA6512639) | groundwater metagenome | collected 2019-01-08 | study: AquaDiva: Metagenomics assemblies of 32 groundwater samples | reverse complement strand
ATGGTTGTCGCGTCGTATGACTTTACTTTGGATATTTTTTCCTCCAGAGATAATATCTTTTTCTGCGAAGATTCTTCTTGTGTTTTTCTTGTTGATTCAACGGCAAAACTTTTTATTTCCACTTGTTTTACTTTTTCATTAAGGTTTTTTGTTTCAGTCAGTATTGTTTTTTCTAAGGCATTTGTTCTTTTTGCTGTGTCTTTTTTGGCTAAATCCAACGATTCTTTTATCTCACTGATTTCTTTTTGTTGGTTAATTATCAATCCAAGAGTCTCGTTTAGATTTTTTTCTTGAAGAATTACTTTGTTTTTGTAGTGTTCTATATTTTTTATCGCCAAATATCCAGCTTCGCTAAGAGCAATTATGCCAAAAAACACAGCGATATAGATCAATGTGGAAATTTGCAAAAAACCTTTACTTATTGCATTCATTGGATAATGATAGCATTTTTTTAAAAATTGGTTAGAATATGGTTATGACATTAAGAAGAGTTCCGCCAAGAGATCAGATAAATACGGAAAACGTGAAAGGACTTCACGACGATATTTTTGGCGATTTCAAAAACATTACCGGCGATGTAAGCAAAATAAGAGGCAATTTAAACATTCATAAAATTTCCGGAGACACAACCAACATTTCTGGAGACATTGAAGGGTTGTGGGGCAATGTTACCAACATAAGAGGAGATGTTGATTATATCAAGAGCGATATTACCAACATAAGAGGAGATGTAAGTAATATAAGGGGAGATTTAAGCGGAATTATCGGCGATGTTTCCAACATTAAAGGCGATGTCACAAACACAAGAGGCGATGTTTCAAAACTTATTGGCGATGTTTCTAATCTTTTTGGCGATGTAAGCGATCTAGAAGGCGATGTGAGTAATTTGCGCGGGAATGTGACAAAGATTACGGGTTTTGTCGGCAATATTTTTGGAGACGCCACAAACATTGCTGGCGATGTAAGTAACATCTCGGGCGACGTTACTGGAATAGAGGGCGACGCAACCGGAATGTCCGGTAAAATAGAGGAATTGGTCTAATTTGACTTGCAACGTGTTTTATTGTATATTTAAGCAACTGGGGATGATCGGCCTAGACAGTAAGCGCTCTTTAAATTATGCGAGGTGAGTGTTCTAAAATCTCATAAAACTTTTAGAAAATCTAATTAAGTGTCAATAACTTATTTAGCCAACCGGCTTTAGCATACGCTTAAGACGGCGTTCTGCCGGCTGATTCTTGATAAGCCGAACGGAATGTCATTCATCAGGATAAAATGTTCGTTTTCTCGGCGAATTTTTGAAAAATTAGAGAATATACATATAAAGATTTGGTTTGCTTAATACTTTATACGCGAACAAAACAAGCAGGCTACCCTCGTAGATTTAATTTAAAAACCTTATTGCACGCGAGTTCGATTCTCGCCATCTCCAAAATTGTATTGATTATTACGGCAGAGGTGCTATGAATTTGAAAAGAAAATATGGGCTAAATTCACCCCCCCCGAAGTGCAATTTTTTTCTAACTTTTAATAAATAATTTGTTATCTCTCTTTTGATCTCATTTCTAGTCCTTTTCTGTTAGGCAACAACGGCTTCGTACGGACCATCTCTTGCTCCTGTCTTTTTTCTTTTGTTTCTTTTAATCTCCCTTGAAACCGTGCCGGCATTAACTCCGACAATCTTGGCTATTTCTTTTTGTTATCACTTTTTAGGCGATAGCAGAAAAAGTGATAACTTTCGTATTTTTGTTTTCCTATTCTTTCTTAAACAATCCTGTGCTGCCGAAACCGTCTTCGCCTCTTTTGGTTTCGCTTAATTCTCGCGCTTCTTCAATTTTCACTTGCTCCACTTTTTGAATGAGCATCTGGGCGATTTTTTGACCTTTTTCTATTTTGTAATCTTGATTGCTCAAGTTCGCCAAAACAATTATTATTTCTCCGCGATAACTGGCGTCTATCACTCCGGCCATAGTTTTAAGTCCGTTTTTCAGAGCCAGTCCGCTTTTATCCCAAACAAGTCCGACGAAACCTTCTGGCAATTCCATTTTCACTCCGGTTTTTATGTTTTTTATTTCTCCAGCTTTGATTATTGTTTCCTCCGCCGAGAAAATATCCATTCCGGCATCGCCTTGGTGGGCATAATGGGGAATTATCGCCCCTGCCAAAATTTTTTGGAATTTGATGAGCATAGATAATAGTATAGCGAAATATTACTAATTTAAAAGATGTTTTTGGCAAAAAAATTACCCACAAGCGCGTAATTCAACGCTTGTGGGTTTTGTTTCATCTCTTTACTCTTTTTTTCTTTCAAATTCTCTACATTTTTCTTTAAGCATCACTTCATTTATGCGAGGGGTGCTCCCCCTAACTTCTTCTATGCAACTTCTTATAACTTTTGTATTATCAAATACGCAATGATAAAAAGTTTCCATGTAATCGGTGCGCTTTTTGCGATAATTTTTGCAAGAAGCGCAAATAATCACACCAACACTCCTAATCTTTGCTGTTTGCATTTTTCACCTCCTCTTCCGCTTTTTGCAACGCTCTTCCTATGTAAAGAGCGTTGCTGATTTGAGAAATAAATGGTTCAACTTTTCTGCCTAATTCTTTGGCGCTCGCACCGGAGAATTTTTGCAACAGTTCGTTGCCGTCCGGACCGTAATGATTAACAACTATTACTCCGTCTTCAGCCCTTATCTCAAAATTTCCTTTCGGGTCCGGATAAAATTTTTCCGGCTTTTCTTCGCCTAAAAAACTATCAACTGCCAGCCAATTCCGCTCATAAACATGAGCGGAGCCGGAAGTTACTCCTAGTTCACCCAATTGAAGATTTGGTCTCTTAAGCTCAACCCTTAACTCCTCTAGCAGTTTATGCTGGAAGTATCCTAATGCCATCGCGTTTAGAGACCATCCTCCAAACATATCGTTTGTGCGGATATATGCCCACAAATGCAGATAATCTCCAATTATACGAGGATGAATTACGGTTATGCAAGGCGGATCTTTTTCTCTTATTGATTCGCTCGGATTCCATAAGCATATTACAGTCCGGAAAGTTTCAGCTTTTTCTTTGAAGGCTTTTTTAACAGCCTCTACTTGATCACCATAGACGAATCTAATGATGTGTCCATAGCGGTAAGCCATGTCTTTCGGCTCAGAACCTTTCCAAAAATCCTCACAGTATTTTTGGATTTGTTCGGGGGAATATTCCGGATGGGGAATGGAATAAAATTTTTCTGGGTCTTGATCGGTTATAACCATATTTAACTCCCACAACTCTTGTCTTCTCTGTCCTTCGGAGTCCTGTCCGGTGATGTGTCCAAAACGGCGTATTTCTCCTAGCAGTTTGCGGTATCCTTCCTCAATTGTCTTTACCCTTATCAGGTGGCCAGAATTAGAAGAAGGAAAAAAACTGGCTTTAGGTTCCGGCAGAGGAATAACAATCGGTTCGGAATAATCACTCCGTTGATTGCGATGTTTCCCGTCGCATCTTATTGATTCGATTAAACAACCAACTTTATCAGCATCAGTATAATGCACAGCAACTTGTCTAATGAATCTGTCTATATACTCCTTCTTTAAAAACAGCTTTTCAAAAACTTTATTGTCCTCAAGTCTTCCTATGGCTAATTTTGAATTCCCCAATTCAGTCCCTGTTACTATCAGATAGCGCATATTTGGATTAGACAAATAATTTCTGATTAAGATACCCAAACCAAACAACGAGTACAAATTCCCAATTATTGCCACCTTGTTTATTAACCCTCCAAGATATTTTTTTACAAACAATTCCCTTGGTGTCCAAAGCGTACAAATCCCAATGTTAGACTCTGGATTTCCCACAATCACTTCTTTTTCAGAAAAAAAAGGCCATTTGTCCATTTTCTACTCCTTTCGTAAAAAGTTAATGTTTTCCGTTTATTTTTTCCAACAATTCTACTCGCTTTGAAAGTCTCTCCATTCTCGGCTTATATTTTGCAAACGTTATTTTTGCCTCATCTAAGCATTCTTTTGCTTTTTTATCATCATAATCAAGCAGATATAGGACATGCTTGATTCCGCTGTTTGCAATTTGTTTTGCACACGTGAAGCAAGGTGCCCATGTTATCATTATGCTTGCTCCCGTTATACAAATGCCAAATTTTGCCGCATTGCCGATAGCGTTAAGTTCCGCGTGCGTGCCTCGACAATCTCCTGTCCCCTTTTTTAATTCTCCGCCAATAACTCTTGCGCAACCGACCCTGGTGCAATGAACACCACCTGCCACTGGACCATTGTATCCACTGGACAATTGATGGTTTCCTTTATATATTATCGCGCCAACATCGTAGAAAAGACAAACAGATCTTTTTGAAATATCCAAAATAATTTCTGCGAAAGTGTCTTCATGTGTGGGACGATTGTCTTGCTCGTACAATGGATCTAGTTTTTCCTGAATCATTTTTGCCAAAATTTCTTTAGGTGTTGTGTCTTGCCATCTCATTTTCCTCTCCTTATAAAAAGTTATTTTAAGATACAAAATTCTTTTTACATTCATAGCTTGCAGACACGGCAAAGTCAAGTTATTATTAAACCCTATGCGTTACATCGTCGGTTTGGGAAATCCGGGGGAGGAATACGAATTGACTCGGCACAACGCCGGGCGGATGGCTGTTTTGGAGTTGGCAAGAAAGGAGGGGATTGGCGAGCTCGTTTTTGACAAGAAAATGAATGCTTTGGTTGGCAAAGGAGAAATCGGCGACGAAAAGGCGCAAATAATTCTGCCGGAAACTTTTATGAACAAGTCCGGCAACGCTTTGAAAAACATCATCACTTCGGCGAAAAAAGCAGAGAGTTTGATTGTTGTTCATGATGACATTGACTTGCCGTTGGGGAAAATAAAAATTTCTTTCGGCAAGAATTCGGGTGGCCACAAGGGGGTGGAGTCGGTGATAAAAGCCGTCAAAACCATAAATTTTACGCGAGTGAGAATTGGCATCTCTGCGACCAACGCCAAAGGGGTGGTCAAAAAGCCGGCAGGAGATAAGTTTTTGGATTATATTGTCGCCAAGTTCAAACCGGCGGAATTGGTGGAAATTAAAAAATCCGTCAAAAAATCGGTAGAAGCATTAAATCTCATTGTGTCCGAAGGCGCAGAAAGAGCGATGAGCGAGTCTAATTGAGTTTTTATTTCTTACCCCTCCAGATAAACCAGAGTCAATTTGTGTTCTTTTTGTTCAAAGTTGGTGATTTGGAAATTGTATGACTTGCCCATTTCCAATTTTTGTTTCATCTCGGCTTCTGTTTTAAATCCGGAAATATGCACTAATCCCGACACGCCTTCCTCTATGCTCGCCAGCGCGCCGTGTTTATTGAACTTTATCACTACTCCTTTAACGATGTCGCCCTTGTGGTATTTATCTTTGGATTCTTGCCACGGATCAACCTTAAGAGCTTTGATGGATAAAGAAACTTTTCCGTCAACAATGTTTATTATTTGAGCTTTTACTTTTTCGCCGACTTTGAAGTGGTTTGCCGGTTTTTCTATCAACGACCAATCCAATTCGGAAATGTGCGCTAAACCTTCCAAGTTATCGTCTATCTTGATGAATATTCCAAAATCAACCATTCCCGTAACATCTCCTTCAACAATATCGCCAATCTTGTATTTGGAAACCATATCTTTGATTTCTTCCATATCGCTATTTTTTTCCGAGAAAATAAGCTTGTTTTCTTTTTGGTCGCTGGTGATTATGGTCACTTTTAATTTTTCTCCTTTCAGTTTTTTTAGCTCCTCTTCAATTTTATCCTTGTTTCCATCTTGAACGCGAGGATAATGATTGGCCTTAAGTTGTGATGTTGGCAGAAAACCTTGCACCCCATTCCATTCTAAAACCAAACCGCCCTTATTGACGTCTAAGACCGTCAAAACCAAAGGGGTTTTTGTTTTTTGCAAATCTTCCGCTTCTTTCCAAACCATTTTTTGCTTGGCTTCTTTCAGCGACAAAGAAAAATAACCTCTTTCGTTTTCTATTTCGGTGATTTTGGCTGTAATCTTGTCTCCCGGAACTAGTGTTCTGATGATGTCTTTGGCTCGGTTATATTCCTTTCCGTAAATTATACCCGTGCCTATTGGCGAGAGATCTACGAAAAGAACCGATCGTTCTTGACCCAAAACTGTTCCTTCTATAAGATCATCAATTTTTGGCGTCGGAAGAGGCGCGATTTTTATCAATAAGTCCATTAAACCTTGCGGAACTATTGGTAACACTTGTTTTTCTTTTTGAGTTATTGCTGTTGTCATAATTCATAAGTATATTCAAAAAACTTTTTTTTGCAAGGATGTTTTGATATTTTTTAAATTTTTGCTACTATGTTTAAGCAGGTGCGATTAAAGGCGGGTATGGTTTAGTGGTAGAACACGTCCTTGCCAAGGATGAGACAGGAGTTCGATTCTCCTTACCCGCATTTATGAATATCTTTGAAGATTTAAAAAATCGCGGACTTGTATATCAGGTTTCCAATGAGGAAAAAGTAAAAGAATACCTGTCTAACAAGGGAGCCTCTTTTTATTGCGGATTTGATCCGAGCGGAGAAAGTTTGCAGGTAGGCAACTTATTGGTGATAATAACGGCAAAAAGACTGGAACGAGCCGGGTTAAAGCCGATTGTTCTTGTCGGTGGGGCGACTGGACTTGTGGGAGATCCTAGTGGAAAGATGACGGAAAGAGAATTGAAAAGCGAAAAAGAAGTTGAGCAAAACGGAGAATTGTTAAAAAAGCAATTAGGGAATTTTTTTGATTTCAATGCCGAAGCAATTTTTGTCAATAATTATGAGTGGTTCAAAAACTATTCCTTCCTTCATTTTATTCGCGACATTGGCAAGAAATTTACCATCAGTGAAATGATTGCCAAAGACGCGGTGAAAAACAGATTAGAAAAGGGAATTTCTTTCGCGGAGTTCAGTTATTCTCTGATACAAGCGACCGACTTTTTAAAAATTAACGAAAAATATAATTGCGAACTGCAAATTGGCGGTTCGGATCAGTGGGGCAACATCACTGCCGGCATAGAGCTTGTAAGAAAGACAAGCCAAAAAGAGGTTTGCGGTTTTACTTGGCCTTTGGTTACGGATGCTTCGGGAAAAAAAATCGGTAAGTCGGAGGGCAACGCCGTTTGGTTGGATGCGAAAATGACTTCGCCATATCATTTTTATCAGTTTTGGGTAAATACGGGAGATACCGAAGTTGTAAAATTTCTTAAATACTACACATTTTTATCTTTGGAAGAAATAAAATCTTTGGAAAATTCTATTGCCGTCGCGCCAGAAAAAAGAGAAGCTCAAAAAGCGCTGGCAAAAGAAGTGACAACTTTTACGCATAACGAATCTGCTTTCAAGAACGCGGAAAAAATTTCTGATAATCTTTTTGGCGGTAAAATAAAAGACTTGAGCGAAAGCGACTTGAAGCAAATTTTTACAGATTCATCGGCGGTTAAATTGGAAAATTTTTCAAGCGGAGGAATGAATATCGTTGATCTTGTTATTGCCTCAAAGATTATTGATTCTAAACGCCAAGCGAGGGAAGATATTCAAAATAATGCCATAGAAATAAACGGGGAAAAAATAAGCGACATCAATTATCTCATCGCCAAAAAAGATTTACTATTTGGCAATTATCTAGTCGCCAAAAGAGGGAAGAGAGATTACAAGTTTGTGTTGGTGGGATAGTTTTTGGAAAAATTAGAATTTTTGTTTATAATAATTTGCAATGTCCACCAACTTTTTATTTTTTGGACTATATTGGGGTTAGTTGGAACTCGTTAGTAGTTGGAATGAAGCTCTGGTTGGAGTTACGGAACGCTATTCTTCAGTTTGCTCCAATATTATTTTTTCACTAAAACTGCCGCGTTCAGCTAGCTTCTTTTTGCGAATTTCCTCAATCCTTTCTTTGGAAAATCCTTTTGCCAAAATAATAGCATTGAGCACCTCCATTATGTCTGCTATTTCATCTTCGTTTACATCTTTAGCAAACTCCTCCACTTCTTCCTTTAGTTTAGCAACAAGCCGAGCAAAATACTCCTCACCCTCAACTGTGTGTGTTATGGATTTGATACCTTTAGCGTCCAGCACCTGCGGTATTTTATCTCTTACTAACTTGTCATATTTCGTAATCTTTTCCATAAACATTCCAATACCAACTATGGTAGCAAAAAATAACCTTTATAAACACTGGACAAAATGCGCTGTGGTGTTTGTTTGAAAAAGTCCGAACCCATTTTGCGGAAAATCCCAACGAATGAAACGGAAACAATGCGGACGAAGTTTTGCCAAAACTATTTTCTGGGGGAAAGGATTTGGCAAAACCTCGGCTGACTTTTATCTTTGCATTTTGTCCGCCCGCAGGGGAGGGGTGGGGGGAGGAGACGCGAGGAAAATGCAAGGAATTTTTTTGGTTTTGCTTCGCCGTTTCAGACTACAAAATGAACATTTATATTGTATCACTTTGTGGTTCTTTAGCGTTGTTTATTTCTCCGTCCTCACGGCGAGACGAGGCGCTTCCTCTCCGAGTTTGGTGGTAACTTGAATCTCTATGGCTTCGATACTGGTCGTGGTAACTCAAAATAAAATATGGATTGTGCTATGCACAAACAAATCTGTATGTGCTTGCCCCGCCCGCCCTGTGCGCGCACAAATCCCCGCCGTTTTTAGGAGATATTATAAAACGGCGGGGATTGCTCCCTTGGAAAAATGGCAATAAACTAAATTTTTTGCTAAACTGAATTATAAAGACTATGGGATTATCTGATTCACAAAATTATATCAATAACCAGCAAATTGTTCTCAAGTTGCTTGGATTTGTTGACTTTGAATCGACTAAAACTATTCTTGAAATTGGTCCAGGCAAAGGCATTATAACTGATGTTCTTATTAAACAAAATAAGAAAATTATCGCGGTTGAAGCTGACCCCAAACTCTTTTCTGAATTACAAAAAAAATACACGAACGCAACTAATCTTTCGCTTATTCAGGCTGACTTTTTAAAATACACAATGCCAAACGAACCATTTATTATCGTCTCTAATATTCCGTTTAATATTACAGCGAGTATCGTCAGAAAGATTACGGATGAACAATCAAAATTACATAATGCTTACCTCATTATGCAAAAAGATGCCGCCATTAAATTTATAGGTGTGCCATACGCACATTCTCCTCTTCTATCACATATTTTAAATATCAATTTTGAGATAAAATTACTTATGGATATTGATAAATCAAACTATAGCCCTAGGCCAAAATTTGATACGGCTTTCGTATCTATCAAGAAAAGGGAAAATCCTGTTTTTGATAATCAAAAATCTGAGCAGTTTAAAGATTTTTTGGTTTATATTTTTGAACGACAAAAACCTCGTATTAAAGAAGCCCTAAAAAGCGTAATGAGCAATCTGCAAGTCAAAATTATTTTGAATAACATACATATTCCTGAAGATAAGGAAATCAAGAAGATATTATTTATTGACTGGGTTAGTATATTTGAAACTTTTGTTAGTCATGCCCCTGAAAAATCTAAAACAAAAACACATGGGTCTTATAAAAAATTACTTGTGGAGCAATCTCAATTGCAAAAGATAAATCGAACTAGAAAAGATATCTAAACAACCATTTCCATGACTAGCTTACATACTTGTTTGGGGCTGATACTATCACCATACTGAGCAATCGCCGGACAAGGATCATAATAATGAAAACAGTTTCCACAGTATATTTTGCGTGCAGGACATTTTTCCATAAAAATATTAGTGCAATATAAAAAATTTGTTTTATTGTAAGGTGCCCAGATATCAGGATCGGTGTTTGTATATAGACCAATTGTAGGAGTTCCAGTCGCAGAACAAATATGCAAAAGGCCAGTATCATTTGAGATAAAACATTTTAACTTTCCCAGCATAATCGCAATGCGGCTAAGTTCTTGATGGTTGATCATTTCGCACCTACTCAATCCAATAACTTTTTGTACTTCTATTGCTTGATCCGTTTCCTCTTGTGACAAGCCGTGGAATAAGATTATTTTTTGGTTGTTATTTTTTAATATTTTTTGTGCTAGTTCAACCCACTTATGTGTTGGCCAACGCTTATTTTTCTGACTAGCAGCCATACCAAAACCGATTCCACTTTTATCTCCACCATAAACAGAGAGCCATCGAGATTCATAACTAGAAATATCAACGCCTTGTTGCTGAAACATTTTGAGGAGATCACCAGTCAGATTTTCTTGTTTTTCTCTATTTTCAATAATATTAAAATCCAAATCCCAAAAAACGACATCGTTATCCTGTTTTAGGAATTTCTTAAATTCATAATAACCAGTATCATATTTTGGACATTCATTACGCAAATTAACAATCAAATCAATCTGGTTTTTATTTACAAAATCAACAATCCTGTCCCAGTCTTCTTTATTAAACCGTCTCCATACAATTGGACTGAATCCTTTAAGCTTTTTCAATCCAGCTTTTTCAACAAACCACTTATCTGAAAAAATTTCATTTTCACTATGAAAATATTCCGTCGTTGGATAACTTTTCTCAAAACATTGGAGTAGAGGTGTAATACTTATTCCATTTCCGATACCAGTAAAATTTATAAACCACACTCGTTTGTAATTTGGCATAATATTTAGATACTAAAATAGTATTTTGTGTACAAATCAGCCGATACTTTGAACGAAACATCTTTTTCTATGTAAGCACGCGGTTCGTAAGAATTAAGATTAGCCCAAAATTTATCGAATGTTTTTGGAAAATCTGAAATCATCTTAAATTTTTCTCCGCACTCTTTTGAAAAGTTTGGCACAGATGTTGCGGGAATTGGATTTTCAGAGAATGCTGGCCAAACAGGATCAGTCCACCACCCATGATCCCATGCGATAATGGGTACATTTGAAGCAAGAGCTTCCTGATAAGCGATTCCTTGGGTTTCGTGTTCACAGAGAAAAATCATTGACCGACTTTTTCTCAGTAAATCTTTATAAACTTCATGGGTAATGTTCCCATATGGCAATACAAAACATGAAAGTTCTTTCTTGTCCAAGTATGCTTTAATCGGATCAAGAAAAAATGGAATAGTTTTTTCTCTTTCCCAGCGAATTTTGTCATAAATAAGCACATCAATAGATTTTTGATTATTTTTTGTGTCCGTCCATTCATCAGTTGAAATTCCTGCATACCATAAAACACACGCATTGCCGTATACTTTTTCAAAAACATCTTTGAGTCAATTGCATGTCAGTAAATAATATTTAAATCTTGGGTCTTTCATCAAACTTGGATTTTGAGATGGGTTGTCATACATACTTGGACCTAAAATTGCAGGATTTGGCAACGACCATTCTGGAATACAGTTCGGAGTACCCACAATTCCTATAGGATAGGTTGGATTAGCCAAAGCTAATTTGTAGTCATTTTCGTAAACACGATAACCGTTTTCTTTCAGGGCACGAACAAGAAGTGTGTACCATGCATAAAAACCAGAGATACTCCTTTTTGAATACGTTTCAACATAATCCCATTTATGCTTTTCGTAGAAAAGCAATATATCTTTTCCTCGTTCAAGATTTATCATATATTTTCTTTATCTTTTGGATGAATTAGTGCCTCACTTGGATTGGTAAATTTTACACGTTCTGATGAATGGTGGGGCGTTTCTTTGTAAGGTGGTAAGCTATCCCAATCAACCAACGAAATGGCTGACCTTACATCATTTGGTAACTCGAAAGGCAATGGCCTAAGGTAGGGCAGCACATCCTCTCTCTTCAGTCTTTCGGGTAGAAAATAAATCGAGTAATTAGGGAGAGTGCTTTTATAGTGATACTTAAGATGAAAATGATAAGGGCCGTGGAAACACACGGTGTTTTTTGTTGGCTCAAGAATTGGGTGACTGCCATTCTCAAAAAGAGGGATGAAATGTCTACCCTTTTTAATAATACGGGTATGCGGATCAATCATGTCCACGCCATTAATTTTTGTTTCCCAAAAGTGAATATATTGTTTTTCGTTATAGAGATGCCATATTGAGAATGCTATCCCATCCGTATTAGGATTTTTGAAAGAATCGTTTATTTTTGAACGGAGTGATGATGAGAATAACTCGTCGGCATCTGCAATCACCAAAATATCAACACCAAGATCTTCGAAAGCTCGGTCAATAACATAATTTCGTGTCTCAAGTTCTCCTCTCTTGAAAGCCACATCTTTATTTTTTGAGTACTCAACCTTAATTGGTATTTCAGACTGTGATCGCGCTACCTCAACACTTCCATCAGTAGAATGATCATCATATATAAATATGCCGTCTGTCCATCGAAGTGATTGTACGCAAGCCCCAATAAAAGGGGCCATATTATGCACCATGATGCACGCACCAATTTTTAAATCATTATTATTCATGTTTATTAATCAATGATTCAATGTCTGCAACAGACATATTGTTTTCAAGATATCCGCGAAGTACGATCAAACGCTGGGTATCTTTTTCATATAATTGAGTCCTTTCAAACGAGACAAGGTCATCTTTCGTCCATACCGATATGTGAGCCTCTGAATGATACCCGTCAACAGAATTTTGGAGATAGCGATAGGGAAATTCAAGGATAATCCAACGACATCTGTAAATCAAAAAGTTGAGTAAATCAATACCATCTGATTTTTTCAGGTGTTCAATAATGTCGCCAATCATAATTAAATCGAAGGTTGAATCGTAATATTTTGAGTTAATTAAATCCATAGCAGAAATGTTCCATACTTCATCGTAAATTGAAGGGAGCTTAAATTTTTTTATGTAGTCTTTTTCAATTTCAACAGCTGTCAATTTTATGGATGGATTAATCTTTTTTGCTAACTCGCCGTATTTTCCGGCACCAGCACCGAGATCAAGAAGAGTCTGTGGTTTTATTAATCGAATAATTTCTTCTATAGATCTATCAAAAATAAAACTTGAGTATGGCATATTATTTTATGAGATATTTTTAGAGATGTGTTGTGTTGCAAAATCAATAGCTTTCTGAATATTTTCATCAGAATACTCCTCAAAATGAGCAAAGTTCTGAGCCCTTATCTTCTCGGTATGAATCAACTCGTGTTTACCAAGAAGCACTAAAGGTCTACCAATATCGAGAATTAAACCAATTTCACACATCGTTCCAAAACGCCCATCAAATGCGATCACTGCGTCGGATGACCATGCGAGGACATTCATAAAAGCGAGATCGAGTGATGTTGGAATTACATAATCAACATACCTATTTGCATCCCCCTTTTTGTTACTTTTAGTGATGGCTATTGTTGTGCCGTTGCAATGTTTTGCTCCTTTACAAATTGCTTCCATAATCCCATCCTCACCACCGCAAGCAATAGTAATACCAAGTTTTGCTAATTGTTCCCCAGTTTTTTCTGCAAGAGATAATGCCTGTTGGTTTGTGTTATGAGCATGACCACCAATGATACCTACAATCGTTTTATGAGAATTTATTTCCATATTTTTATTTGATGAAATAATTGATGTCCTTTTTGTAAATCCGCGCAAACTCTTTGAGTTGCGTAATATCTAGTCGTCTTTGCCCAGCTTCAATCTTTGATATGTGAGGTTGAGTTTTACCGAGTAGCTTCGCTACATCAGCTTGATCCAAGCCAGCCTCAATACGAGCTTTCTTAAGCTGTTCTATTGTATATTTATGGTCTTTTGAAAAAATCGCCTTTGTCATGTATTTGTATTATAGTATTCCGTTGTGTTATATTCCAAGTTGTTATATGATATATGGTAGCGGCGAATCAAAACCAAAATTTTCCTTCCTTTCTTAGATTTTCGGCGGGAGATCCGGGATTTGCCTTCACTGATCTTTCGCTTGAAGTATGTACGAGCTTTGTCATTACCCATGCGTGATATCTGTGACAATGCCATTCTGTGAAAAGCGCAGTTCAGTCTTCGGTTGCCACTTCTACTTTTCACATGCCGAGTTTTCTTGCCAGACGAGCGTTCTCTCGGTGAACAGCCAGCATATTTAGAAAGTGCTCCAGGACTTGTGAATCTATTGATGTCTCCGATTTCTCCGATGATGGTTGAAGCAAGAACAAGTCCGCAACCTGAAGCTGTTTGAATTGTGTAGCCACCTGTATCAAGGAGTGTCTTCATATCTTTTTCAAGGTCTGTAACTTCAACATGAATATCAAGTAGTCTTCTGACTTTTCTTTTCATGGTTTTCAAAAGAAAAGGATCGCATTTGGGTTTAGCATTTCTCCAGTATCGTAGAGCTTTTAATGAAAACGGGTCTTTGAATTTGTTTACATATTCCGTGTTGTATATGCGATACAGAAGCGTATGCACTTGATTCTTGAGTCTGGTACGCTCAAGCACCAAATCTTCTCTATCAATCGATATTTCCTTTAACTGCTTGGCTTTTTCGCTCTCTTTTGATATTGTGTATGGCAGGAGCGTGTCAATACTTTGTATCATGACTTTAGCGACTCCTAGCGCATCCAGGGAATCACTTTTCTCTGGATGTGTTGCGTTTTGCCTCTGTCGGTCAACTAATATGCTTGGCACACGATAGACCGGATATCTTTGATACAAGTATCCTGACAATCGCTCGCCGTAGCCTCGAACATCCTCCAGTCCGATGTAGGGGGAAAGGGTTCCCGCCACTTCATCAACTT
>ERZ1292625.2181-Hain-H41-01um-R1-2181-length-19111-cov-24_pt1 | contig 14691 bp, 8 predicted proteins | sample MGYA00564400_ERZ1292625 | MGnify/ENA primary metagenome ERZ1292625 (study PRJEB36523, sample SAMEA6512639) | groundwater metagenome | collected 2019-01-08 | study: AquaDiva: Metagenomics assemblies of 32 groundwater samples | reverse complement strand
AGCGCCAACAGCCCCAAACTCAGCAGTGCAATCAGCAGCGCCATCGCCACGACCCGACGAGTCTAAGATTGAGGTCATTTCAGCTGCACCGGTTGACATTGCCCAAGCGGCTGCTTTCGTCGTCCAGAGCCAATCAGCAGCAGGGAATCTCGACGCCGCCGAGAACAAGGTTGCTGGCATGACATCGGAGCAGATAAAGAAACGACGAAAAGAACTGCAAAAGAAGATTGACAAATGCAAGCAGACGATACAGACCTTATCCGCTAAACAAAAGAAAACACCGAAAGAAAAGCAAAAACTCACCAGTTTGAAGGAGAACCTTGCCAACCTGGAAGACGAGCTTGCAGGTCTGCCTGAGCTAGACGAGGACGCCGAAGTGAAGGCACCTGCCAACCCACCCGCTGAAGAAGTGAAGGCGCCTGTCAACCCATCCGCTGAAGAAGTGAAGGTGTCTGTCAAACCACCCGTTGAAGAAGTGAAGGCGAACACCCAAACATCCGTGCGGCCAGGCGAAACGAAACTGGAGCGTTTAATCCGTCTCATGCGTTTGAACACAGCTCAAGCACGCCGTGTGCTGCAAACGTGGAAGTACTGGGTTGATTACTTCTGTAGTCGGGCTAATTTGACCAATACCGAAAACAAGTGTGGACCACTGGCATTGGGTTATCAAATGGGACTGTTAGAGCGCATCGCTGTAATACTGTCCGTTGACAGTACTGCTTACAGTCGACGGTTTCACGACGCCCGACGCGAACTTGACAAAGAATTGGCCACCGACGAAACAGCCAAACACAAGATCGACTCGGAACTGATCTTTGACTGGGATGAATTTGGTAACTACAGTGCGCGAGCTAATCAACTGATAGCCGGTGAACGTGCGCGGCTCAAACGTTCAGAAGGACGTGAAGGCTACAGGAGATCGCAATTGGGACAACTTTACGGGTTCATTGATGAGCTAGCGAAACATCTAGGACCGATACAAGTCAGTTCCATTGCCACGTTTGAGAAACTAGCGACAGAACTTGGTATACAGAATGTACGACAGTACTTCCGCGCCGATTCCAATGGCACGAAACAAATATTCTTGGATATGGATGTGCGCACGAGTGAGCTGCAACTGGAGAACGATCTGTATAGATGCATTGAGAGCGCGACGCAAGCGGAAGCGATGCTGGCACGAATCCAGGATATGGTGTTAGTGGAAAAGATCTGTAACATCATAGCCAATGACCTTAACAGTGTCGCGGCTACTCAATCGAAATACGACGCAGTGGCCAACTCGAACCAACTGTACATTTTTTTCGATGGGCATCTTCCTACGCTCGTGGAGTACAAGGATCTTCCAATTGGTGCGACACTCCTGGATTCTGCACCTGCTGCCCCGCCTAAACCTCCAGCTGCTCCGCCTAAACCTCCAGCTGGACCTGCCGCTCCGCCTAAACCTCCAGCTGGACCTGCTGACCCGTTTATACCTCCGCCTGCCTTTCTGTCTGAGGGTGTAAATATACCCGAAGACGAGAAGTTTAAACGTGAAATCGAGTATATGCTTGGTTTCGACCCGAACCCGTTACGCGAAGACGAAGCGACGCTCGAGGCGAAGATAGCCGAGTGCGACACGACGACCAAACGTCTAGAAGAGATGGTTACTGGCGTACCAGTTACGCTTATATTCACCAACAAGTTGACCCAACGACTGAAACTTACTGAGCTGGATGGAAAGCTCGGTGAGATACTGAAAGTTCGCGCTAAGATGGCCCAGAGATTGCGTGACATGAAACGTCCTGCGCCAGCGGCAGCCGTTCCGACAGAGTACGAGAAAACAGAGCTCGCGCGGCTGAAATCAGAAGTGGACAAACACGCAAGAATTGTGGACATGTTTTATACCGACGAGGAAAGCGCCAGGCTTAGACTTATCGATGCAAAAACGATGTTCAGACGCAACGGCGCGAACCCCCCGACGCAACAAGCAATCGATTCATTAGATGAAGCGTGCGAGAAAACAGCGGAAAACCGCAAGAAGGCACAAGAAAAACTACGATTGGCGCAATGGGAATTCGAGAAGGTCAAGATCCGGTTCGTTTACCTACAGTCGATAAACATGGGAACCGTTAGGCTTCCAGAATTCAAGGCTAAGCCGATTGACTATAAGGATAGTCTCGCCGCCGTCAGAAACAGGCGCGCTGGCTACGAGACACGGCTGAATGAGCTCCGAGCCTTGTACAACACTCTGCGACAGAATTGTGATGACATAGAGCGCGACATGGTCACATGCAAGACAGAGGGATTACGCGTAAAACTAGACAATCTGCAGACGGAAGTCGACAAAGAACGTGTCACGTTAAACAAGTGCCTGTTCTTAATCGAAGACGTAAAAACTGCAATCAGTGCGCTGACTCATCACCTGATTGAGTATCGTAGTCTGTTTCCCAGCGAAGATCTACACATTGCAGACCGAAAGGACTGGATGAATGACATGGTGCAAGGGTACATACAGAACCGAGCGAAATCGTCTGCAGCTATCGACGATGCCAGACGAGTTGCTGATGCAGCAGCCAAGAATGCCAAATGGCAAAAGGGCAGCAACGCAGCCAAAACTTCCACGGCGAGAAAAAAGTACGAGGAGAGACAAAACGCCAACAGGACAGCGATTCTGGAACTCGAAAGTCGTATACGCGCACAAGACAAGGATGATATAACCTTTAGGAATCACCAACAGCGCGAATTCGAAGACGGGAACATCACAAAAGATCAGATCTATACCCCCAATCTCACCGAAGCCGACAGGCTGCGACAAGACAAAATTGAATCAATAGCAAGACGCGACGAGTTCACGGCAAACTCCACAGCACGGTACATCGATCACGTGTACAAGGGTCATATGGAGGGACTGGCGAAGAAAGAACAACAAGTCATTGATGGCATCTCGAACAAACTCGTAAAGTTGAAATCGGACGAGGACACTTGGAGTGAAACCGACGACCCCACGGGCAGCGAGCCAGGCGAATCGACAGATGTCACGGATGACACGGATGCCGAAGAAAAGTCCGCGTCGGTTAAACCGCCTGCAAAACCTAAACTCACCGCCTTGGATGCCGAAGAAAAGTCCGCGTCGGTTAAACCGCCTGCAAAACCTAAACTCACTTGGGCGCAGAGCGCAATGAACTTTTTCGGGTTTAGTGTGAACCCCGCAGACAAAGCCGAACCCAAGAAACCTGCAAACGATGTAGCAACCGTGGACAAAGCCGAACCCAAGAAACCTGCAAACGATGACTCTGACGATGAAAATTTAACCTTTGATGAGGACTGATGACTAATCCATAACTATCCCGATAAACTTTACCGAATGACGCTTTATCTGGGCGTTCTATTCTTTTTAATGGTTCATTTTTCAAACGTCCAGCTTAAGAATTGAGCACTTACCAACACCGATACAGTCACTGTAGAGTGTGCCATCATGAGTAACATGTGCGCGCAGATAAAGTTTAGACCGAAAACAAGCAAACCTACACCGGACTTATTCAAAGAAGAAGAAGCTCCCACGACCAGTGTGTTCTCTAGTGTTGCATTGCCAATACGAACACAGAAGTTCCATTTCAAAGCCCCTGCTAGCAAGACCAATGGAACCATTGCTTCCAACAAAGGACCAGTTGGCGTGGTAGCTGAACAAGTCCCGCCTCAAGCAAAGCCAGTGTTCAAACGCTTCAGTTTCTTTCCGTCTCGAAAGACCGTGTCTTTTGCGATAGAGGCTGACAACCAGGAAGAAGAGGTGCATTGTAACCAATCGCTTATAACTCCATCCAGTGCGCCTCGCGTTCGATTTCAATTTGGTGTCAATTCGGTCAAAGAAGCCACCAAAGAATCAGTCAAGGAACCAGCCAAAGAACCAGCCCGTGTAAATCATGCCCCAGTGGAACTGACAAGAGAAGGCGAAGAAGAAGAAGAGCCGCAGAAGAAACCACGCCTAAGTTTTCGAAAGGCCAAGTGTTTGGCTGCGAAACAAGCAGCGCAGTCTGTTCCAATCATACGGGAATCCAGCGGACCTCTGACATTCCATGCGAATGCAGTCTCTGGTCAAGCACCCGTCGTTCCAAAACTCACTTCCGTGGTTTTGAGTGAGACAGCTTCCATTCGCACTTTGATTGTTTCTGGTCAAGAACCCGTAGTCTCATCGACTGCTCATTCTTCTGTTAGCCGCGAGACCGGCAATTCAGCGAACCACACCACTCTGTCGTTTGCTGGAGGCGAAGATGTCAAGTTTCACAGCAAGTTATTGGAGCGACCTTGTTTGGAGAAGGTAGAAGAAATCATGTCTCGTGACACACTATTCCCTTCTAGACGCAAACGGAAACTATTGGAAGACAGTCATGGTGCGAATGCCCTGAAAGAACACATGTATTCAAGTGTGTTGACTGGCCTGGGATTTGAAGTGCCACCCAAAGTGAACGAACACTCCTACGGCAACTTTATCCAGGCCCTTACCAATCAGGTCTACAAGTATCCGTTGGTAGTGAACCCTGACAAGTGCCGCATTGCACGTCCGCGGACCGTTGACCACATTTCTCAATCAATGGATGAAACGGTCGTGATGTTCCCAGTCACACCCGACTATGCTAGTAGATTCTTGTGGGAATCCAAGACTTACCGCATTCTCAACACTTTGTATCAACATCTATTCCCAGACAAGGATGTGCTGGAAGTGAAAGTAGCACCATGCGTCAATGGTGACCGATGTGAAGGTGTGGCGGGTGGGATTCCTGCTCCTGGACTCTACGAAGAAGACGGCACACCGTTTCGAGGCCGAGTGCTAATGGCCTTTTGTGATCCCAGTGTAAATGTCGAACTGGAACATCCCAAAGCTGCTGGCAACATGTGCTTCTTGTGCTACTTGTCGGCTGTAATGAACGCAGCTATCATCAGACGATGTCAGGATTACGATTTTCTGCGCGATCGGGTCGATCCCATTGTTCAATTCTTTACACCTACTGGACCAGGGAATTACAATCCAATCACAGCTATTTATCCTCACGAGAATCGACCTATTGGTCTGTTTGGCCCCATTATCATGTATTTGCCCGCCCGTTTCAGCTGGGAATACGATCCAACTCGCGGTTACCGTATAAACCAACGCTACTTCGTGTGCCGTCAATTGGACTCTTCGTTGATGCTGGCCGAAAGCAATCCAGATAACACGGGTGGCATTCGTTCGGGTGTCCTCGGCGATGGCCGTCGTCGTCTGGCCAATGACAAACCTGCAAACGCAGGAATTGCCAATGAGCCAACAGAAGAACCACGCGAGGAATCTAACGGTAACAACAAGAATAAGAAAAAGAAAAAGAAGAAGTCGGCACAGACGATTGCCAGCGACACCCTCAACAACGGCCAGCTAAAAAAATGACAGGGCGGGGGTTACGACGAATGTGCGAGTGTGATTACACCAGTTTGCATGATCCTCGCATTCGTATCCTCCGCCGCACCAAATCTCATCGCGAGTTCGCTTTTCAATTGTTCGGTTGTCTGAGCAATGAGGACGTGGCTCAGTTGCGTCAGGTGGTCATTGTCATGATGAACATGTCCCATTGCCAACGTCCAGACGCTTCACATCGTCGTAACTTTGCCAGTCTTAAGAGTAGACTGAAAGAACTGGAAGAGCGCAAGACTGATCTAATGACTAGTCGAAAGGGCTTTGCTGTTGAACTTGCTGATCTGCCGACACTGGCCGAGCGCAAGGCAGTTGATCTCGAATTCGAGTTGCATTCTCAAGCCAAACAAGAGGCGGATACACGCAGAGCAATGGAATCGGCTAGAGGACATTCCCGTTTCTCGGTTATCCAGGCACCTGAACTTGTCAGTGAAAAGGAGATGAGAGCAGACCGTTTCTTTTCCAACCTCAAGTACGTACGTGAGCGTAAAACAATCGAACGCGACCAAGACAAGGTCAGGAACGAACTCGAAGAATGCAAAAAACAGATCCAAGTCACTGAAGCGAGTCTCGTTGATTTGCGTGCACGTAAGCAATGGACACACAACCGGACATTGGCTATCCAGCGTATCATTTACCGGAAGACAGACGAGAGCATTCTGGTGGCTAAAGTATTCGAGGATGCGTTGGACTATTGCGCGCTCGTGTTGCGTAGTCTCGTTCAATTGGTAATCTCTAACAAGGCAGCTGGACTCGAGCGATACTTGTTTGAAGACATCCGGATGTGTTGGCACATGTGCATTCTAGCCAAATATCGTTATAACCAATGGAGAACCAACGCTAATGCACTTCCTTCATCTCTGGTTGCGAGTCTGCATTCTCCAGCTATAGCATCTGGACGATTGTCGCTTGGACTTTCCTCTGTGGGTAGCATACCAACTAGAAGTGTGCGTGGTGATCTGCTATTGCCATCAAGCGCGGAAACTTTCATTTGGTTTTCTAGTTTCTTCGAGCGATACTGGACTCCCAAGGGAATCTGCGAGCACTTTCCCGATGAGAGACACGACGACGGGTTCACTCGAGCTCGTTTCTACGACGAATTCTCTGTTCTGATCAACGACGGTTGCGAAGGAAAGAATGCAGTGAATGGAGATGACTTTCGGCACTTTTTTGACTGCATGCGACCTCAGAAGCATCAGCCTAAAAAGGGACTGGATATCATCAGAGACATGCTACTCTCCACGGCCGACGACAGCATTGTTCCACTGGCCATTACCATTCAAGTGTTCTTTTCACTGGGGTGCTATTCGGACTGCACGCCAGCCATTCTTCCGGATCATGAACTCGAGGAGTTACTAGACTTGTTTGCTCGTCCGCGTGCCATCTCGGAGTTTAGATACACCCCCCTGGAAGACTTTTACGTCCACGAAGAACGCTACGTGGTAGGGATGATGGCAACAAAAGAGTACATCAATGCCATCTTCTCGGTTGTAATGCCGGCCATGACCTCCATGTCTCCGCAGCTGGAAGTCTATTGCAAAGAGATCCGGACTGTCTGTGAACAATGGCGAAATGGAAAGACGGTTGGATACATTGAAGAGGACGTGTTCCGTCGCATGGTGCAACTCAAGAGTGACATGGCCGACTATGGCGCTGTTCTCAGATTTCCGTGTGGTTTCTGGTGGATGGTCGAGCGTAAGAGAAAGGAGGGGAAATCCAAACATGCCAACAAAGCAACCACGTTGCCTCTCTTGACAGATGCCCCGATTACTACGCGGAGATCCCGTAAGAGCCGCAGTGCGGTCTCGCAATTGTTTGCGGATACATTGGCAAGTGAAACAGCTCGTAGTTTTCCTCTGGACATTGGTCGTCGAGAGATTGATTGCCAAGTAATTGGTGCACGCAAAGGTGTCAATCCTACTCAAGCTAATCTACACCAAGACACCAATCCTGCTCAAGCTAATCTACACCAAGACATCAATCCTACTCGGGATACTCTGCGCCAATGTACAAATCCTACTCGAGCTAATCTACACCAAGACAGCGGCTGCAGAGACACTAGTTGTATACCAATGTCCAGCTCGTTTCCAATCATTCTCCCTTCCAACCACGTGCTCGATGTCGATTCTGGGTTGAAACAGTCACACTTTCTGTTCTCGACGGATTGCCTATTGGAGCATAGAGCTGCACTGGTAGCGTTTATTTGCCACGAGCAAACGACTGTTTGGGAAAGCGCCGTTCTAGTCCAATTGGCAGTGCCTGCTTACCAGCGACGAGATTTTCTCATGGCATGGCGATTTGGAGTAGTTATTGGTCTGACTATTGGCATGACACCAACCGACGAAGCTATCTTACTGAGTCTGTTGATAGATTTTTATTGCAAGCGGTTGGGACCTTCAACTATTGAAACAGCTATCAAAGAGGCGTGTCGAGCTAGTGCTTGCATTCGAGCATGTGCAGTACTGTGGACTAGTTGGGTTTCTGTTGTACAAGTCTCGGTGCCTTTTGATGTAGCCAGTGAGCAAACTCGTGCACTTCAGACTCGGATGAGTGCCTTTTTCGAATCAAAGGAAGACTATCCAGATAACATGGACTATCTACTGTGGTGTCCAAACTGTGGATCAGTTAAAAGCACCATTAACTATGCATTCCGACTGGGACACAAGGAACCATCCGACATTCACCACGCTACCGATGTCATGGGGTTCTCCAAGACTTCGATTCGGTTCAGAAAATCAAAAAAGGTCTTTTGTGGTCGCACTGGATTAGCTACCTCTGCCAGTTGCAGAGAATCAGAATGCCAGTACGTTCCATTGTGTCATCGCATTGTCTACAAAGACAGGAAGGCCTTTACCATTTGTCCCAAGTGTGGCATTGGTATGACCATTTCTTCTTTTTACACTTTGTATCACTCCAAGTATTGGGCTATGTGTTCAGCGTGCTCGTTGACTGCCAAGTACGATAGCGGAGATGCCAACTTGCCACTTGAAAGTCAGAGAGAGTTGGCAGTGTAGTGGTTTAAGTGAATTGAAATAAAAAAAACAAAAGAGCTTAGAAACCAGAGAGTCTAAACCTTGGGTTATTTACTCATGGTAGCGTATTACTGTTGTCGCCTTTGCCAGCTCTTGCAAGCTTGGCAATTCGAGCCAGTAGAGCCCGAATGAGCTCTGCTGATATTTCCACTTCCTTGGGATGCATGCCCATGCGCACGAATTTGATGGCAGGTGGAGCGCGGCTTGCTTTTACTTGCTCTTCGACAGGAAATGCACTCGCAATGGAGTCGCGTTTCCCTTGTTCGGCTCTCATTCTTAGCGATTCAGATGCGGCCAAGATCTCACTGGTGGGCTGTTTGGCAGCAAACAGTTTCATGGCGTTACTTAGCACTCTCTGGTCGGGGTCGGTGCTAGGTACAATTGACAAGGATGGTAATCGAGAACGAGACAGAGAAGTAGCCGACTGTTTCTTTTCAGGTGCATCTGACGTTTCCTTTGACTGAGGTAGTTGAGACAGGGTCTTTGCTTGCGGTAGTTCGATTGTAGGTGGACCAGTCGAAAGAGTCAAACCAGTTGCACGAGGTTGCACGTCTCCTTTCGTTTCTCCTGGATTCTCTTGGTTAGTTTCGGTTAGCATTGCCACCACTTGAGTAAGTGACATTCGGCGCTGATGCTGGAGAGATGGTGTAGGTGCATTCACGTCCACTTCATCGGTCTGACCATTGAAATCCCCTCTTTCGATTTCACGGTCATCACCGTCAGCAGTCAGCGCCGCATCCTTCAGTTCACTAGCAACTGAAAGGATCGAACTGTCAGATCTGATTGAAGAGTACCCAGACTCGAGTGGGAACGCCACCTCTTCTGCGTACTTTGAATCCAATGGAATTGGGATCTTATGTTTGCGAAGAAGTGCTCGCAGCTGCTCATTCTGTACTAGGAGCTGATTCATCCTAGCGAAGTAAGCCATCATCCTCTTCTTCAATTCTTCATAAGAAAGGTGCTCATTGACCGAGGTTATGTTCTTAATCTTCTTCAGTCTCTGGCCAAACATTGCTGAGCGATAGCTTTCCTCTTGGTTATTCGGATCAAGGCTGCAACAGATGACGAACCGAGTCAGGGCATTTCCACCTAAGCTGTTCCGAAGCAGCGAGGTCAGAGTTGAAGATCTAAAGCTGGCAACCTCGCCATGAATAAGACTATTGACTACTGTTGACAACATTGTCAGCGCAAGGTTAATGTGGATTGAGTCTTTCATGGTTTCACCCGTAACCTGTGATTTTTTCAAGTCTTCGGAACCACACAAATCCACGAAATGGATTTCGGGGGTTAGGTCGCGCTTGCCGTTGTTAATTGTCAATCGTAAAGCCAGGACCGTGTGCGCGCGCGTGGATGTGCGGTTCAGGTTGGTCTCGTCGACAGTGCGCCGACTGCAGTTACGTTCCACTCGTTGTTGTAGATTGTTCCAGTTCTCAACGGGGCGGAAGAAAAACCCTTCAAGGCGGTTGTCGGTGTTAGACTCCAAAGCCGAATTTGCAGCATACCGTCCCTTTCTCGCGGCCTTACTCGAAGTCGAGGTTTGACTGTCCGTCGCCTCAAAGTCCAAGTCGTACACCACTTCGTTGTAGATTTCAATCATGGATAACTGAATCGAAGTAATCTTCACCTCCTTGAGAGAAGCCAAGTAAGAAATGGCTCGATACACAATCCCCGGGTTCTTAGAGTCGCTGCCGTAAATGGTGTACGTTTTGCCAGATCCACTCTGTCCGTAAGTAAAGAGGCTAACGTTGTAACCCTTTGTGGCGTGGTCTAACAATCGAACACACACTTTTTGGAACACTTCTTCTTGCTGGCAGGTAGGCCCCAACACTTCATCAAAGGCCAGCGTCTTTTCTCCGCACTTGATCTCACGGTTCGACGGACTTACGGAAGTAGAATCAAAAGAGATCACACGGTTCCGCGTCCTTGACGTTTCAGCAAGCTTAGAGAAGATATCCGAAGCTGTGGTTGAATTGGGTTTGCTCAAGCTCCCCGTAGTACTATCTTGGTCGCCCGGTGTATTTGGCTCTTCGTTATTCATCCGCGCCGACAATTCCTTCGCATCGTCCCGGTCGAGGCCATCATTCTTAAGTCGTACTACTACTTCGATTCGTTCGGCTCGAGGTGCTTTCAATTCAGCACTAGCAGATGAGAGTTTAGGCTGCGCGTTGGCTTGATTCGATAGAGGTTCCACTACAACTTTGGATCCGGTTACAGACTTCATCGTGCCGGGTGATAAATTCCATTCTTGGGACAGTCAAACTTTCATATACCAATCGCCGGACTGTACGCAACGCCGCGCAGTTAAGCCTGGTACTAATTTTTGGGCTCTACGGGCCTTTTTTGAATTTGAAGGCCAAAAAAAAATCAGCGGCACAAAAAGACTTTACCACAAATTTTGCCTCTGTGCTCGACTTTTTTGTGGACTTGAGCGTGCCCGTGCATACTTAATTCCGGTGGCCACGGGAATGTCGACCGAATCGAACCCGAAGCTAGCGGCAAAGTCCGTTGATATTCTTATGAATCCCAGCGAACACAAATCGCAAGCATCAAGTGTCGGTTGGGATACTGAGTTGCCAGCTCAGACGGGGCGATATCCTTCCTGTGCTATTTGTCTACAGGAACTCGACGGGTTAGAGTTCAGATCAAGCAAACACAGCGTTGCCCACCAGTGCAAATTTCTACTGGAATCCCATGCAAAATGCATCATGGCCCACATTATAACGGAAGCCAAGAGACTGTGTGAATATGCCCTTTCTCACCCAGAAGAGAAGAAAGCCAACCTGGAAATATCAAACAATATCGGAAAGCAGTCTACGTGTCCTCTGTGTAGGAGTCCATTTCCGCTGAGATTCAGAAATCCAATGGGATCGGTGGAGAATTATGGAGTGACTCTACTAGAAATACCTAGTCTCTATATCATGCCTGCGCTTCGTTTCTTTTTGACCAGCCGGACTCTCATCTGCGATATGCCGCAATTTGCAAACCACCTGATTGTCGTGTTTACACACATCGTCGACGCCATTCGCAAATTTCCTTGCAACCGAGACGAGCTTACAGCAACCTGTATCTTTTTGCGGAATAATGTCTTTCCGCCGCTCCGCTTTTGCATTTCCTCTGTCGTAGATCCTCCGTGTAAACGAATTGGTTTGCGGTGGCATACGCTGGCGATCCGATGCGACACGTTCGAGTTCATCCACATCTGGTTCCGCCCCTTGCAGGAGTTTGATTTGAAGCAACATCCCTTTGCTGTGTGCCACCGTTTTCTGTATTCTGTACTGCACTACAAATAGAGCATGGGTTATTATACTTATTTACGCAGCCTTTGCTTGTCTTCATTCTCTTACCCTGTCCTGCTTCTCCGGTCATCCTTCGCCTGTCACCGTTCCCTTCGTCAGTTCTGCTTCTAGCTAGCTGACTACAATCCTGCAAGCATGGACTTTAAGTGTTCGAGCAGTCGTAGAAATACTGTGGCGTTACAGGTCGAGTTGCCTGATCACATAACCAAGAGTCTCAAGTTTCCCATCGGGAATAGAAGTCAGAATTCAAACTCTGCTGTGACAGAACCCGCCGGGGACGAGTGTTGGGCTCACCGATTGCACTGCATCGAAATGGTGCACGTCGTCCAAGCCGCTTCCATTCAAAAAAACCAATCAGCCTCTTTTGAGTTTAACCCATTCAGGAGTCAGTCCGATTGCACGGATAAGGACCACCACCACATGGCTCTACTGCTTGGAATCAGGAAGAAGAGTGTCCAGTCTTCCCGGCAATCGCAGATTTTGACGTGGAACGTGTGTCAGCGTGCACCGACATCCAATTGCTTGACGAGTTACGACGTGGACTCCTTTGAGCAGAAGGGTGTTATGTGCTCTTTGATCGACAGCGTGCAGGACAAACCACAATGGGTTTACTTGGCAACTGTCGATCAAGTGAACCCAAACAATCTATCCAGTCTAACACGCGCGGTGGCTGAAGTCAAAGGTCAACACACAAAAGTCATACCAGTGAATGGTGTTGGTCAGCACTCCCACTTGGATTATGACAATGAACTCAAACTACGAGCCGTTGCAATTGCGAAGGATTATTCCGTTGGACTGTACCCTACTCCGGCGCGCGCCAAGTTAGTTTCAGATGTTATCGGTCTGTTCTCTACCAGTCTGACTTCAGCAGTGTGTGTATTCTTCGAAGTGTTCTACCTTGTAATTTGATAGCAGTAGCAGAATAAAGAATATTTATCACAGCCGCGCTTTTGGAGCATTCTATAAAGGCAAGTACAGCTCACAGCTTCATTTTTAGACCTCTTACAACACACGTGCACACTCTACACATTTGCCACTGCAGCGTCCGCGCCAGCAGTTTCGCTGCGATCTTCTTTTGACGCAGAAACGAGAGGGAGTTGAAGATCCGCTGCGACTTCGGCGTGTGCGTGCTTTCGTCGGCGCAATGGTCGACGGACCTTGCCTTGATTCTCAGGCCACACAGCAGTGTTGCTCGGGTTAGGCTGCCGGCGTTGGTCGCTGAATTGGGCTGGCACGTGTGGATAGGTTTCCATCGAACTTGGTAAAGTAGACGCTTCAATGGTCGTATATCCATAGTAACACAACACACGTGTTCCTATTTGTGCGTTATCGGCGTCTTTATCAAGGCCCGTGTTATATACACGCGGTCTGTCCATTGGGGCGCGTGTTCTTCTCCAAGTCTTGCGTGAAGTGTTTGCCCCGGTCCGCCTCGTAAAACTTTGTCGAGTAGCTATAATAGCTGCCGCGTTGGCTGTTGTGGTAGTAGTAGCTGTTGTTGTTTTGTGAGGATCTACAACGATGGGGACTTTGCCGCGAATAGTAGACACTGTCCTCCGAATACTTTTGAATTCTGAATGGGGATTGTGGGGATCCATTCTCTTGTGTATTGGACTGGTTCTATATTTGATCTACAAATCTGTACTATATGCCGCCTTTGTGTTACGTGTAGCTTTGTTGACTTCAGTTGCAGTGATCATTGTCCTGGGATCATTTCATCTGTGGTTAACCAAACTCGCCCCTGTTTATCTGGTGTTAACGACCGGTGAAAAGGGAACCGTGGAACCTGTTCTAGTGTATGGGCTTGACCAGGCAAGATTCGCTCAATTGGATCAACCACCAATCTCTTTGGATTCATTGTTCGGCAAGCATGCCATTGGAAACCCAGAGGAAACGTTCAGGCTTGGTGATGGGAACCCTGAACCCAACGAGCAAGGATTGGAACCTTCTTCTGTTCTACAGTTTGATCAGCTGATTCGTGGTGCAAATTGCGATGCAACGGATGACGGGTGTTCTTTTGAGCGCGACCCGCGCACAGAAGACGATGGAGACGAAGATCCCTACGGGCCGAAGGATGCAACAAGCCGGCACAAGAAAACAAAAAAGCAACGAGACCAAGAAAAAGATCAAGGCCAAGAAGAAGACAAAGAAAAAGAAGAAGAAGAAGAAGGAAAGAGAAGAGGAAAACATTCAAATGAAAAAGCCCCACCGGCCAAATCAAACGGAAAAGAAGAGCATCGACCCAAAGGAGGAGATAAGAAAGAAAAGAGAAAAGCTAACAACAAACCAACGGCTACTACTACTACTACTACTACTACTCCGCCACCTGCATTACCTACGCCACTTGAAAGCCCGCGGAGATCTGGGCTTCGCTATTACCTATGGGACATTTTTGATTGGGTGGCAAGAATATTGCCTCGGGGGAATTGACAAATAAACTAACCAATAAGCCAACCAAACTGACTATGATCTCAGTCTTTGAGCTTAAAGAGTAGTGGTATATTACCCCTATTTCCTTCCTTTATATTCCCACGTGCACGAGTATCTCTTTTTCCTATCACTTTGCTTCGGTTTAGAGATGAAACGTCTGGTGGTGGCTTCGTTAATGGACCGTGTTCTATTCAACGTCAACTTGCTCTACATTGTTCTTGTTTTCAACACCGAAACCAATGGCTCGTCAAATTACTCACTGGGAGCAGTTGTACTCGGACACCATCTCGTAGCAATAGTTCCGGTGCTGTTGTGGCGATGGCGCGCTTTCACGCTAACCTATTTCAAGTGGATCACGTGTGATTGTTTCATGGTTGCCCTTGCCCTACCTCTTGCCGTTGCCGGAGCATCACCCACTCTAGTCTCGTGCTCAATTTGGTTTGTTTGCCTCGGCCTCTTTCGCTTGGAAGTTCCAGCTACATTGTCTCTCTTGTATGGCAACAATGGTCGAAACCTA
>ERZ1292625.2929-Hain-H41-01um-R1-2929-length-14706-cov-8_pt1 | contig 14706 bp, 15 predicted proteins | sample MGYA00564400_ERZ1292625 | MGnify/ENA primary metagenome ERZ1292625 (study PRJEB36523, sample SAMEA6512639) | groundwater metagenome | collected 2019-01-08 | study: AquaDiva: Metagenomics assemblies of 32 groundwater samples | reverse complement strand
CTTGGGAAGGTCGTATATTGCCACTATACTACACCCGCTTAAAAATTTAATACAAAAACTTGCTTAAAAAGTAAAGAACTAGCCCCAGGCTGGAAAATACTCCTGAAATAATCCAAAACCGCATTGTGATTTGGGCTTCAGACCAGCCCTTAGCCTCAAAATGATGGTGTATCGGAGCTGCCAAAAAAACTTTTTTCCCGTTTCTAAATTTTTTAGAAGTGAGCTGAATTATAACCGAAAGAGCCTCAATTACTAACACCAATCCGATTATGGGCAAAAATAAAATGGAATTCGTTAAAAACGCGATTACAGCAAGAACAACCGTAAGCCCCATGATCCCGGTTTCTCCCATATAGAATTTCGCCGGCGGCACGTTAAACCATAGGTATGTTATTAAAGCGCCAATAATAATAACTATAAAGGTGGTTAAATCATACAAACCTCTTGAATAAGCTATAATCCCGTAAGCTCCAAAAATTGGAGCTAATACCCCGGCCGAAAGCCCGTCCAAGCCGTCTACTACGCCGGTTGAAAATGTTGCTAAAATAGCCAAAACAAAAAGTATTATATATAAACCGTCTATCGCGACGTTTCCATAAAACGGAATATAAATACTGCTCCAGCCGAGTTTAAAATAGAACCACCAAGCGCCGGCAAGGGCTATAGCGGATATTAAAGCCAAACGGGTTTTAAATCGCATTCCGCCGGTTATATATTTCCCGTTTCCCTTGATTGTTTTTATATCGTCAACTAAGCCTAAAAGAGAAGCGGCGATTAAAGAAAAAAGTGGCAGCCAAGTTTGCGAACGGTTAAGAAAATTAATCCGAGCTCCTATTTGAGCAGGGAAAAATTTAGACATCAGAAAACTCAGCGCCGTGACTATTAAAACCGTTCCCCAAATTAATATTCCTCCCATTCTGGGAACGCTCGTTTCTTTAACGCTGTGGAATTTTTTAAAAATTGGGGTGTCGCGTCCGTCGGCGCTCACATCTTTCGGTTTCTTTTTCCAGGCTTGGTATTTATATAAAAAATAACTTAGCGCCGGTTCAATCAAGAGCGCGACCACAAAAGACGCCGCTAAAAAACTTATAATTTTAATTATTAAAAATACGTGAGTTAAATACATTCTAAAATTTGTTCGCTTTCTTTAAATCTGTCGTTTGAGCCGAAAACTATTATAACAACCGGCTGGCCCCGGACATTAAACAGTGAAACCAAATTTCCTCCGGAATCATTTATGAAGCCGGTTTTACCGCCGATAAAGCCCGATTGGCCGGCAAATTTATTTATATTCATAAAAACTTCCCTCGTTTTAGTTTTTATTTCGTAAGCCGTTTCTCTCGGCGACCGAGTCAATTTTAAAATTTCGGGATGATAATTGTAAAGATACCTCATCAATTTTGCGATGTCACGCGGAGTGGACTGGTTTTTTGACGAAAGACCGGTAGACTCATAAAGGCTCGTTTCTTCCATTCCGATTTCTTTTAATTTACCGCGCATCAACGCCAAAAATTTTTCTGAACCGAATGTTTCCGACAAAGCCATTGCCGCGTCGTTGCTGGAAAGCAAAAGCATCGCTTTTATTAAATCATTTGCTTTAAATGTCTGGACTGATTTGAAATTACCGACATCTCCCTCGGCTTTTAACGCTTTATCCGTGAGAGTGATGGAAAGTTCCGGGTCGATGTTTTCGACGGCGACAACGGCAGTTATTAATTTTGTTATTGAAGCGATTGGCCAGCGCCGAGTGGAATTTATTTCCGCCACGCTAATATTTTGATTTAAATATTCAACTAAAATCGCTCGGCTGGAAAATTCAACTTCCGAACAGACTCCTTCGGAAGCGAATTTCAAGGTAGAGGTGGGGTTTTCTGAAAAATTTCCCGTTGAGGCTATTTCTGATACGAATGTTTTATCAATAACGGGGCTTTCTTGGTTTATGTCTCCGCCGGCACCCTCCAGAACATTTTTAACCGTTGCTAGAGCTGAAACTTTAGGGCTGGAAATTTTATCGCCCCAAATTTTAACCGTCAAAACGGAAACGATAAAAATTAAAGTTAAAAAAAATATACGACTGTAGGACTTCATGTTTGTTGGCTGTCTTGAACCGACAACTCTTTATATTTTTCGTATTCAGGCAATTCTTCTATTTTAGAAATACCTAAATATTTTAACAAATCTATGCTGGGTTTGTAAAAAAAGACGTGCTGGTTGTCCGGCTTGTTAAATCTTTCTATAAGACCCTTTAATAAAAGATTTCTTACGGTAAAAGACGAATTAACTCCCCGGTAGTAATCAATTTGAACGCGTGATAAAGGCCCGAAATAGGCTATTAACGAAAGGGTTTCCAGAGCTGCCGGCGTCAAATTTTCGTCAAATTCGCTTTTTATAAAGCCCTCTATCAAAGAAGATAGCTCGGGCTTTGTGGCCAATTCAACACGCGAGCCGTCTCTAATCAACACTAATCCCCTATTTTTGTCTTCTAAAATTTTTGATAATCGTTCTACCAACTCGCCAATTTTTTCTTCGCCGACCTCTAAAATTTTTGAAAGTTTTTTTGTTTCAAGAGGTTCTCCGTGAACAAATAAAACAGCCTCTAGGGCTGCCAATATATTTTCTTCTAAATATTTCATTGTTAAATTTTATGATATAATAATTAAACATGCAAATACTCAAAGTAAAAAATTTGAGCGTTAATTTGGGCGGTGAAAAAATTTTGCAAAATATAACTCTAGAGGTTAACCGCGGCGAAATTTTAACCGTAATTGGCCCTAACGGAGCGGGCAAAACAACTTTATTTAAAGCGCTGCTCAATATGATTTCTTATGAGGGAGAAATAAAATGGGAGCCGAATGTTAAAATAGGCTATGTTCCCCAACGTTTGGATATAGACATTGATGTGCCGATAACCGTCAAAGAATTTTTTAAATTAAGAGGAAAAATCGCTAACGCAAAACGCATACGAGAAGCTCTTAGTTTTATTCAGCTTGAAGAAAATATTTTAAAAAAAGGGCTGGGAGAAATTTCTGTTGGACAACGACAGCGCCTGTTGGTTGGCTGGGCCATGATGGATAATCCGGATGTTTTGTTGTTTGATGAACCGACAGCTGATATTGATATTTACGGTCAGGAATCAATTTTAAAAACAATCAGCCAAATGCACAAAAAATTGAATCTTACGGTTATTTTAATATCGCACGATTTGAATATCGTTTCAGAGTACGCCACTAAAGTTATTTGTTTGAACAAAAAGAATTTATGCTACGGCCCGCCAGCTAAAGTTTTAACCGCGCAAAATCTAAACGAGCTTTATGGGGGAGAAAAAGCGTTTTACGAGCATAAACATTAATTACTAAATTCTAACTACTAATTCCTAATTACTATGACGGATTTAATACAACCTTTAATCGTGGCGATTTTTATAGGGGCCAGCACTAGTTTGCTGGGCGCTTTCGTTATTTTGCGAAAAATGGCTTTGGCTGGCGACGCGCTTTCGCATGTGGCTTTGCCGGGCCTTGCCTTGGGCCTTATGTTTAACTTTAATCCGTTTTGGGGCGCCGCAGGATTTTTACTGTTAGCTACGCTCGGCGTATGGTTTTTGGAATATTACACCACGCTTTCGGTCGATACTTTAATCGGAGTATTTTTTACGGTCAGTTTGGCAATTGGAGTTTTGATTACTCCTCAACAAGAACTTCTGGAAGCTCTTTTTGGAAACATAAGTTTATTAAGCCGACAAGAAGCGTTATTTTCTATTTTTGTTTCAGCTGTTGTTATAATTACGCTTTTGGCAATCTATAAAAAATTAGCGTTAAATATGCTTTCACAAGAGCTGGCGCAATCAATCGGTATTAAAAATCGAATTTTGGAATTAGTATATCTTCTTATTTTTGCGCTGGCAGTTGCCTTAGGAATAAGATTTGTCGGGGCGCTTTTGATGGGATCGCTTGTGATAATACCGGCGGCTTCCGCTAAAAATATAGCTAAAAGTTTAAAATCTTTTATGACAATCAGCGTTTCGCTTGGAATTTTAACGACGATACTGGGAATGATTTTCGCATTTAATTCTAAAACAGCTCCGGGACCATTATTCATACTTATAAGCGCCGGATTTTTTGTTATAACCCTGATAATCCGCCGGTTTCGATTTGCGCTGAAATAATTTGATTAACGCGAAAAAAATAATTCTTGACGTTCTATTTCCGCCGGTTTGCTTGGGTTGTTTTAAAAATCTCGAAGAAAGACAATATCTTTGCGACGTTTGCCTAAAGTCAATCGTAATTAATTCGGCTTTTTCGTGTCCGGTTTGTCGTCTTCGTTTAGCCGACAATAAAGTAATCTGCCGTCACGAAGGCGTGCCCAGATATATTTTGGGCGCGGCGGCAAATTACGACAATCCTGTTATAAACAGCTTAATTCATTATTTTAAATACGAAAATTTTCAAAATCTGGCGCCTTTTCTTTCTGAGCTTATTCTTGAATTTCTTGGCCGAACCGGATTTGATACTTCTGGTTTTGTTTTAGTTCCAATTCCTTTGCATACTTCCCGGGAGCGCCAGAGGGGCTATAACCAGTCAAAATTACTGGCTGAAATTTTATCCGAAAAGTTAAAAATTAATTTAGTTGATGGGTTGAAAAGAATAAAGAAAACAAATCCTCAAGTGCAGGCAAAAAAATCGGGCGACCGAGAAAAAAACGTAAAGGATTGTTTCGAGGTTATTAACGCGAACCAGATTAGTGCCAGAAATATTTTATTAGTTGATGATGTTTTTACGTCAGGAGCGACAATAAATGAAGCTGTGAAAGTTTTAAGAAGTGCCGGCGCGCGTAAAATCGCCGCGCTTGTTATTGCTAAGGCTTAATTTTTCGAAATTATAACCGAAATAACCGTTAGAATTAGAAGTGATAGAAACAGAGTGGCGAACGAAAAAATATAAGACAAAAATCTTTCCCGTTCGTAAAGAAAATCGGCCAGAAAAAAATTGATGGCCGAGACGATAAAGCCATAAATAATAATTGCGCGAACATCCGTTTTGTTTCCTAAAACATCAATTCCTTTAAAAATATCAAAATGAACGATTATTTTTTCAGTCACTGACCCGAATTTAAAATAACCGACAACTGCCGTAATTATCAGAACAACCATAGCTGCGGAAAATATTAAACGCAAATTTTTGTCTTTAAAGATGTGGGCCACCATAATTAAGAATTACAAAATACAAATTTTAAAAATCATGAGATCCCTCTCCGTCAGCTGACGGATCGGGATGACAACTAGGAGCGAAGGCGACTAATTATTTTTTGTTCCACTTCCTGGCGATTGGTTCCGTATTTTAAGCGAGAAATTTTTTTAACTGTAGCGATAGTGTTGTAATCGGCTTTTGGTTTTAAAAAAGTTTTGATGCTGAAAGGCGAAGCCGGAGCGCCGTGAATTAACATTTTTATATAAGCGCGGCCGGTGGCAATGGTTGTTAAGTCAGTTTGGTCGAAAACCGGCGAAAATTCTTTCACCAGAAATTCAGCGTCGGAAATACCAACTCTAAAAGCAATTTTGGTGCCGACGTTTCCGAAAACTGAATCTTTTATTTTGTCGGGCAGTTGGGCGATGAATTGATGCGCCATTACCAGGTTAAGCCGATATTTGCGCGCCTCGGCTAAAATTATCGATGTTGAATCAGTTGTAAAGTTTTGGAATTCGTCGATAAATAAATTAAAGTCCCGGCGGTTTTCCTGCGGCATATCAGCTCGCGACAACGCCGCCATCAAAATTTTCCCCAATATTATCATTCCTAATAAATTAGCGTTGGCTTCGCCGATTTTTCCTTTGGAAAGAGGCAGAATTAAAATTTTACCTTCATCCATTATTTTCCGAAAATTGAACGCGGATTTTTCTTGTCCGATTATCGGCCGCACATAATCGTTAACCGTAAAATTATTGAATTTTGAAGTTATATACGCGGACATATTTGCCAATGAGTGTTCGCCTGTGGCTTTTTGCGCTTCTTTTTCCCAAAAATCTATGACTACCGGGTTGGCGATTCTCATTAACTTTCTTTCTCGATAATCGTCGTCGGTGAAAACTCTTTGGATTTCCATTAATGTCGCCGGCTCGTTTACCATATCCTCCATTAAAAGCAAAATCGCGTTTTTGGTATATTGTTCAAACATCGGGCCGCCCGCGACTTTCATGTCGTAAAGTTTGTCAAAAATATTAAATAATTCATTGACAATAAATGTTTTTTCTTCAGGTTTATTAAAATCATATTCAAGCATGTTCATGCCCAACGGCTTTTGGAGGTCGGCAGGGTCAAAAACTATAACGTCATCGAGACGGTCTTTGGGGATAACGCTTAAAACGGATTCCGCGTCTTCGCCGTGGGGATCGATAATACAAACTCCCTTGCCTTGTTTGATATCCTCGATCGCCATATTCATAAGCAGATTAGTTTTACCGGTTCCGGTTTGGCCTATTAGATAAACATGGCGCCTACGATCTTCTTCGGCAATATAAACAGGCTTATGTTCGTCTCTGAAATCGCTTTCACCAATTAATGTTCCGGAGCTCGGTAAAACCGGAGGAGGAGCTTCTTTAGCTTTCGCCCATTTTATTTTGGGAATATCGGTTGTGGCGGTTGGAAAATGGAAAACACTGGCCAGCTCTTCGGTGTTTAACACGACATTTTGATTTTCATCAAAATCCCTAAAAGAAAAATTATAAAAGAAATCTTTCGCGTTGCGCGGTTTTACTATTTTAAATTCTTGCCGGCGAGGCGAACTGAATTGGGAAAAACCGCTTAATACGCCGTCTAAAATTATATCCGCTTGAATATTATTTAAGGCCGAAGCGACAACGCGGATATTTAAAGCTAAAAGCGGTTTGGAAATTTTTGACTCCAACGCTTTTATCGCGTCTTCATCGATTATTTTCGGTTCGTTTTCTTTTTTCTCTTCCGGTCCTGCCACTATTTTTTTTATGTCGCCGAAGCCGATTTTTAATCCCTTTATCAAATCCTCCATTTTAGCCCCTTTTTTTAAAGATTCGAGCATTTGTAAAATATTTTTCTTTACCGACTCGGGCGCGGGATTTCCTAAAATTTGAATGGCTATTCCCTCTCCCACCTCGCTGATCTTGCTTAATCCGCTTAAAATAGGCGCAAAGGTGTCGGTATTAGATTCAATATAGGTTCTGACCGGCAGGGCGTAAGAAAATTTTTGCTGGACAAAAACTCCGGCGCTTTCGCCGTTTGAATTAAAAATATTGTAATCGTCAACGTAACTGACTTGCGCGTCTTTCCAAAGGCCTTGGATTTGCCGGATTACGGCTTCCACGGATTTTGTCGGAACCCCGATATAAAAATGAATTTCTTCGCCGACATGATGAACCGCGGCTTCCAATACAAAATGAGATTTTAAGCTGGCAAGAATGGAAAAAAGCTGGGCTGATAAATTTATTTCTTCTTTCCAATCATTGGGCTGGCCCGGCTGAGAAAAATCGCTTTTTTGTTTTTTGGGCAAGCTAATCGAAAGCAATTTCATTTCCATCGTTTGCGCCAGCTTTCGTTTTTTGCTTGAGCGGTAAATTAAAAAGAGCGCGGTAATAGCCGCAATTAAAACCGGGACTATTAAAATAATATAAAAAATCATTTTAAATCAACCTTAAATTAAATTGCGTTCTTTTAATTCGGCGTGAAGTTTATCGGTCAACGCGTCATGATACGCGTCTAAAACAAACGGGCCGAATTTCTGGGCTTCATCAACTGTTTTTTCAATGCCTTGGTGAAAAGTCATATCAATAAGTTTTTCAACTTTGATTTTTATTTCATCTGGCGCGTCTATGAGATAGTTGGGCAAAACAGTCGTTTGAAACGGCTTAGCCGGAGAAAAATCTATCGGTTGTCCCAAAATTTGTTTTCTAACAATCGGTCCGAGCGAACGTTTTATAAGTTCTCTCTCTGAAATTTCTTTAAACTCCGGGTTATTTTTATTTTCTTTGATTTGCCGGCTTAAACGTTCAATGTCCTGCTCTAATATGTTATGATTAATTTGGTCGTTCATAATATAAAATTACATCAAAATTATATGGATAATAAAGGAAGAAAAAAATCTTTTTCTTTTATTTTATTGCTAGTTATACTAATTATAGCCGGTTTTCTCAGGGCTTACAACATAAAAAGTTTGCCGCCGGGACTTTATCCGGACGAAGCAATGAACGGCAACAACGCGCTGGAAGCAATTTCAACCGGCAATTGGAAAGTTTTTTATCCGGAGAATAACGGGCGCGAGGGATTATTTATAAACATACAGGGTCTTTCAATTGAAACTTTTGGCAATGAGCCTTGGGCGCTTCGAATAGTAAGCGTTATATTCGGCACACTTACGGTTTTGGGCGTTTATTTTTTGGCAAAAGAGCTCTTTGTAAAACTACGAACTACGCACGACGAACGACAAACAGAAAATAAAATAATTCCGCTGAACCAAAAAATCGCATTACTCAGCGCCTTTCTGATTGCCACGAGTTTTTGGCATATAAATTTTTCGCGTATCGGATTTAGAGCGATAATGGCGCCGTTTTTCCTAACCTGGGCTTTGTATTTTCTTTTAAAAGGGCTGCGGAATCAAAAATGGCTTTTGTACGGAATTATTTCAGGCCTTGTTTACGGATTAGGAATGCACAGCTATATCGCTTATCGAGCCACGCCGCTTTTGATTCTAATTGTTTTCGGAATGTGGTTTTTTGCCCATAAAGAATCAAGAAAGGCCACTGTAAAAATTTTTATTGTTTTTGCAATTTTTTCTCTTTTGGCTTTCGCGCCTTTGGGATATCATTTTTTGAAAAACCCGGCGGATTTTATGGGCAGAACTTCACAAGTTTCTGTTTTTAGCTCTGAAGCGCCGTTAAAAAATTTGGCGCTTAATACGCTAAAAACTTTAGGAATGTTTGGCGTTGTCGGCGATTATAACTGGCGGCATAATATTTCCGGCAGCCCCCAATTATTTTGGCCAGTGGGAACAATATTTTTAATTGGCGTTTTATTCGGTCTTATCGGTATTTTTAAAAAGCCGCTAAATGACCGCGATAAAACAATCAGATTCTCTTCTTGGGTTTTATTTTCAGCGCTGGCTATTGTTTCTCTTCCGGTGGTAATTTCAAACGAAGGCATTCCTCACGCGCTTCGATCAATTATAATGATTCCGCCGGTTTTTATTTTAGCCGGATTCGGTGGGGTGTGGCTTTATGAATTTTTAAAAAATTATTTCGGCGAATTTGAGCACGGAATTTTTAGAAAATTTTTATTTACCGCCAGCGTAGTATTCTTAATATTTCTTCCTTTTAACGCTTATTATGATTATTTCATTGTCTGGGGCAAAAATCACAATGTTCAGGGCGCTTTCGCGGCTGATTATGTCGCGATTGGGCGGGAATTAAATAATTTACCGCCGGAGAGGCCGAAATTCGTTATAATTCAAGCGTCCGGCGCTGAAGTCAGAGGTATTCCCATGCCCAGCCAAACCGTTATGTTTATAACCGACACATTTACTCCGGAAAAACAAGTTAAAAAAAATATTTATTACAAATTACCTTCTCAAATTAATCAGATACCAGAAGGGTCTTATACAACGATTATAAAATAAAAAATAATTTATTTTATGCTTATTAAAATCGCGCCGATAGCCATTAAAAGACCTCCTAAAATTACCAGCCAATGAAATGATTCTTTCAAAAATAGAAGGCTAAAAATAATTATAAAAACCAAGCTTAATTTATCAATTGCCGCCACATGCGAAGCCAATCCGTATTTTAACGCCATAAAATAAAATAACCACGAGAGCGCGCCGAAAATTCCGGCGGCAATTATCAACCACCAATCTCTTCCGGCTAAAAATTTAAAGGAAAAACCGTTAAATTTTCCCAAAGTCGCGGTTATAAGCAACAAAACCGCAACCATAATAATCGCGCGGATTGTGGTCGCTAAAATAACATCAATATTTTTTAGTCCTGCTTTAGCCAATATCGTCACGAGCGCCGCGGTAATTGCCGAGAAAAACGCATAGACAATCCACATTTTATTTAAATTTTATAATAACAATTTCCGGACGACTGCCGGTGCGCATAGTGGGACCCCAAACGCCGACGCCGTTTGAAGTATAAATCGAGTAGTTCTCTTCTTGATGAAGGCCGGTATAATATTTTCCGTATACTAAACGCGAAACAAGATTAATTGGGAAAATTTGGCCGTGATGAGTATGCCCGGATAATTGCAGACTAACGCCGGCTTGTTTTACCTGGTCAATCTTTGTGGGGTCGTGCCACAAAAGAATAGACGGCTTTTGCGGATTAAAATATGCTAAATTTTTAATAATCTGGCCTATGTCTTTTGAAAATCCCCTTTCAGGATAAGAAATTCCGATTATTTGCATGCCGTCAATATTAACTAACTGGTCTTTTAAAGTTTTGACAGGAGTAGTTTTTAAAGCAGAGTAAGCATTTTCAACTCCTAAATAAGTTTCGTGATTCCCGGTTACATAATAAGTTCCCAGCGGCGACTTAATATCATTTAAAGGCTTTGCGAGTTGCGCTAAATCGCCGTCCATTCCGTCAAACAAATCACCGGTAATAAAAATGATGTCCGGTTTTTGAGCATTAGTTTCGTCAACTACTTTTTGCATAAACCCGGCTCTTAGAACGTGGCCTAAATGAACATCGGAAAGTTGGGCGGCTTTTTTGTCTTTCCATTGGGGCGGAAGATTTTTTATGTTTACGGTAATTTCTTTTATGACCGGATTATACGCGTTCCAAATTCCATACGCCGAATACGCGAATGAAAATATTAAAGCCACAACGCCTAAAGCAATTAAATTAATCTGCCAGCTAAAGTATTTGGAAATCCAAATTACAACCCAACTGGCGATAAAAACAGCGAGTAGTGTTGTTGCCACGCCAAGCCATAAAGTTGATAAAAAATAAAGCGTTCTGGTTACAAAATTTTCACTTAAACGAGCCAGCACTGACGTTACGAAAAAACTAAGCGCTAATCCTAAAAGAACTAATCCTAAAATCGCCTTTGTTTGAACGGTTGCAACTGAAAAAAATTTAACTGTTGAATAGTAAATAAGATAATGCCCGGCAAACACTACGGCTAACAGCAAAGCCATCACAATCACAAAAATTGGATACAAATCTTGATCCATAATATAAATATTTTACCATTTAATCGCGAAAGCGCCAGCTTGCGAAAGGGCTAATTTTAAAATAAACTCTAAATAATCCTTCAATAATTATTCATGCGCATTTTAGACACGCTTAGCGGTAAAAAAATAGCGGTAAAAAAACCAAAAAACGGCCTTAAGCTTTTTGTTTGCGGGCCAACGGTTTACGATTATTCGCACATAGGACACGCCCGGACCTACATAGTATTTGATAGTTTTGTTAAATACCTTCGTTTTTTAAAAAATAAGGTTTTTTATTTGCAAAATATAACCGATATTGACGATAAAATCATAAACAGGGCAAAAGACAAAAATATCAGACCCGAAAAACTGGCGAAACAATTTGAAAAAGAATACTACGCGGATATGAAAGCGCTGAATATAAATTCGGTTAATAAATACGCTCCTGCCGGCAAATACATAAAAGAAATTCAAAAACAAATCGCCGTTCTTTTGAAAAAAAACTTCGCTTACGAAACAAAAAACGGAGTTTATTTCCAGGTTAAAAAATTCACTAATTACGGCAATCTCTCAAAACAAAATTTAAACGAACTAAGGCATGGACACAGAATTGAACAAGACCCGCAAAAAAAAGATCCGCTTGATTTTGCGCTTTGGAAAGAAACCAAAGAAAACATTGGCTGGGATTCGCCTTGGGGTTGGGGCAGGCCAGGCTGGCACATAGAAGATACGGCAATAACCGAAAAATTTTTCGGTCCCCAATACGATATTCATGGCGGAGCAAACGATTTAAAATTCCCCCATCATGAATCGGAAATAGCCCAACAAGAATCGGCTTCAGGAAAAAAACCGTTCGTGAAAATTTGGATGCATACCGGCTTTTTGCTTATCAACGGCGACAAGATGTCCAAAAGCTTGAATAATTTTATAACTATCCGTGAATTCCTGAAAAAAAATTCCAGCAGCGATTTAAGAATGATTGCGCTTTCCCATCATTACCGTTCCCCTATTAATTACAACGACGAAGTTTTAACGTCGGCAAAAAAATCTCTAAAAAATATTGAAGATTTTATAACAACTTTAAAATTTGTGGAGTTAAACGCCGTAAATAAAAAGGGCGGAACAAACATAAAAAAAATATTAGAAAAATTCGAAAATGATTTTAAAAAAGCGCTGGACGACGATTTCAACACTCCTAAGGCGCTATCAGAAATTTTTAATCTCATAAACCAAATAAACCCCAAATTATGGAAGCTTTCAAAAAAAGAAGCGATAGCGATAAAAACGTCTATAAACAAGCTTTTAAAACTATTTGAAATAAACTACGCTTCTACAGAAATACCCTTAAAAATAGCGAAATTAGCCCAAGAAAGGCAGTTATCGAGGCAAAATAAACAGTTTGTCCCCGCCGACCGCTTGAGAATTAAAATAGAACGTTTAGGATACTTAATAAAGGATACGCCGCTGGGACCGTTCGTAACCAAGCGTTGAAGTTAAAATTTACAAAATGAGCATAATAAAAATTCCTCCACAAGATTTGGAGGCAGAAAAATCATTATTAGGCGCGCTAATGATAGACGGAAACGCCATTATCAAAGTGGCGGATTCAATCGCCGCCGAAGATTTTTATCAGCCGGCTAACGCGAAGATTTACGCCGCTATAATAGAGCTTTTCAAAAAATCGGAACCGATTGATATTTTAACAGTCACCAATAAACTGAAAGATAAAAACTTGCTTACTGATGCCGGCGGATCAACTTATCTTACCGACTTGATAAATATGGTGCCTTCAAGCGCCCATGTTTTCCATTATGGAAAAATTGTTCATCAGAAAAAAATACTGCGCGACTTAATACAAGTTTCGGGAGAAATTACCGAACAAGCCTTCAATAATCAGGAAGATGTCGAAAATGTTTTGGACAAAATAGAGCAAAAAATATTTTCAATCAGCCAAAAATCACTTTTACCAACTTATTCTCTTGTCAAAGAACATTTGAGCGAGGCGTACGAGCGAATCGAAAAAATGAACCAGGGAGAAAGGGGGTTGCGCGGAGTGACAAGCGGATTTGTCGAACTTGATAAATATCTTTCGGGATTTCAAAAATCCGATTTGATTATTTTAGGAGCAAGGCCATCCTTGGGAAAAACCTCGCTTGTTCTTGATTTTGTCCGAAACGCTTCAAAAGCCGGCGTGCCTGTGGCAATTTTTTCTTTAGAAATGTCCAAAGACCAAATTATTGATAGGCTTATCGCGGCAGAAGCGCAGGTTGATTTATGGCGGTTAAGAACCGGGCGGTTAACCGATGAAATTGAATTCGAAATGATCCGCGAAGCGCTTGACCGGCTTTCAACAATGCCGATTATCATAGACGATACGCCATCGCCAACGCTTTTACAGCTAAGGTCAATGGGCCGGAGAATGCAAATGGAACACGGCTTAGGGCTTATTGTTATTGATTATGTTCAATTAATAACGTCTAGTTCCAATTCTGAAAACATCGTCCAACAATTTACCGAAATAAGCCATGGACTAAAAGCCCTTGCCAAAGAATTAAACGTTCCGGTTTTAGCGGTATCGCAATTAAACAGGGCTGTGGACCAAAGGGAAATTAAAATCCCCCGCTTATCGGATCTTCGTGAAACGGGTTCTTGGGAGCAGGATGCAGACGTGGTTATGTTTATTTACCGCAAAGACCGCGATAAATTAAATCCTTCGCCTGAAGAAATAAATACCGCCGAAATCATAATATCCAAACACAGAAACGGGCCTCTAGGAACGGTTCCGCTCAAATTCGATCCGGAAAAAGCCAGCTTTAAAGAAATAACGTCTATTCATTCTTAATTTATGTACCCCGAATCTATCAAACTTTTTATTGACACGTTTTCCAAGTTGCCCTCAATCGGTCCGCGGCAAGCCACAAGACTGGCTTTTCATTTGGTAAATAGCGGTAAAGCAAACATTGAAGAAACGTCAAAAGCGGTTGGCAACTTGAAAAATATTAAAATTTGTTCTGAGTGTTTTTTTATCCACTCTAATTCCGATAATTTATGCAATATTTGCCGAGATAAAAACAGGAAAAACACCGTTGTGATGATTATCGAAAAAGAAACGGATTTAATTTCGATTGAACGAACCAAAAAATATCCGGGCAAGTATTTGATTTTGGGAGAGCTTACTAAAAGCGGCGTATTGGAAAGCGCGCAAAAGTTACGGCTTAATAGTTTAAAAAATTTAATTAAAAATCGAGGCGGACAAATTGATGAAATAATTATCGGCATTAATCCGACTACCTATGGAGATTTGAATGCGATGCTTATTTCCAAAGAACTGCAAGGTTTGTCAAAAAAAATAACCCGGCTCGGCAGAGGCATACCGACCGGCGGAGAAATCGAATTTGCCGATGAAGACACGCTCGGACAAGCGCTAGAGCGAAGGATTTAGAATTTAAGTTATCTTGGTTATCTCAACTTCCGTGAAGTGTTGGCGGTGGCCTTTTTTCTTGCGATAACGGGTTTTGGAATGGTACTTGAAAACAA
>ERZ1292625.2928-Hain-H41-01um-R1-2928-length-14706-cov-13_pt1 | contig 14706 bp, 15 predicted proteins | sample MGYA00564400_ERZ1292625 | MGnify/ENA primary metagenome ERZ1292625 (study PRJEB36523, sample SAMEA6512639) | groundwater metagenome | collected 2019-01-08 | study: AquaDiva: Metagenomics assemblies of 32 groundwater samples | reverse complement strand
AGACGCTCTTTTGCAGTTGATAAAAACCGAGTTCTTTTAATTTCCATCGGAGTGCATCGCGCACGGCATTCTTATGACTCGGAATATCAAACATCATCAACCGCCATGTGCCGTCCCATTTTTTAGGCCGCGCCAGCGTCATAGTTTCAAGATTGTATTTCAGCACCACTTCTTTTCCGCCTTTTTTTAGCCGCACCTTGATCGTCCCGTCTGCGGCTTCATCGATATCGATCAATTCCCGTTTTTGCAGACGCTTCAAATCCTGCATAAATTTTCTCTTTTCAAACTTCTTCGCACGCATATACCCCTGTAATAACCAGTAGGGGAGAAGAGGCTGTGCAACGGAAAGCACCGCAATACCGCCCGCAAGCGCCACGAACTGTAAAATCTTTTTTGTACGCGAGTCCTTCATGGTATATCGATATGCACTATCGTAGCTTTAGTATATCAGATAATGATCACAAACTCACGCATACGCGTGAGTTTGTGATCGCGTGTAAAAAGACGCATCGCACAACATATATATGCTGGCGGTGTATACAGGCGATTGTACGACTATAAAAAAAGTGGTATAAAGCCGTGGTATTGTTATACGCGCCCGTAGCTCAACGGATAGAGCGCATCCCTGCGAAGGATGAGACCAAGGTTCAATTCCCTGCGGGCGCACCACGGCAAAACCCTTTCTCTTTAGAGAAAGGGTTTTGCGCATATGCATATGGCAGGGAAGTGTTCTTGCGTATATAATGGAGGCATGGCGAAAAAGAAAAAAACTATCCTTATTATAGAAGACGAGCCGGCGCAGATCCATGCGCTCGAAAAAACATTTCAAAAAGAAGGATACGCGGTGCACACTGCAGAAAATGGACGCGAGGGATTTGAGGCGGCGAAAGCACAAGCGCCAGACGTGGTGTTGCTTGATATTATTATGCCGGTCATGGACGGCATCGCGGCGCTTGAAAAAATAAATAGCGACCCCGCCACCAAACATATTCCCGTGATCGTGCTCACCAATTTCGCGCTGTATGAAAAGGTACATCCATTTATGAGCCCGGGCAAAGATCATTTTCTGACCAAAATTAACGCGTCGCTGAAAGACATCGTTGTAAAAGTAAACACTATTCTTTCGTGAAACTTTCTCTCACACAACAAGCATTGTTGTTGTGCGCCGTCACCCTGCTGACGAGCGGCATTGCGCTGGTGTGGTTTGGCAACGATGCGCGCGCTCTTGTCGTCGCGGTTACGGTATCTGTCGCGATGGCAGCATTCGGGGTGCGCATTCTTTTTTCCACGATACGCTCTCTCAATAATCTCAGGTCCCGCGTCGACGAAATCGCAAAAGGGAATTATGACGTCATCACGCCGGTGCGTGGGATTGGAGAAATAGAAAGGCTGAGCGAGGCTTTTAATGTCATGGCGTTTCGCCTGAAGCATCACGAACGAAATCTTACCCACAAAGCATACCAGGCCGCCGTGCTCAAAGAGATATCGGAACGTATCACCGCGTCGCTCGACGAAAGCGAGGCGGTGGAGATTATCGCGGGATCACTCGGCAAAGTCGTGCCCTATAGCATCGTTTCATATCTCACGATACGTCCAAACGGAACCGCATTCCTCAAATGCCACATTGAAGAATCGGTAAACAAAGCGTTTTCGGAAGAAACAAAGCGCATCCTATTTTGCGCGTTCGCCGCATTGAAGGGCAGCGCGCTCACCGATGAGCAGATCGAAAAAACGATATGTTTCGGCGCGTTTTTCGACGAAGAAACTAAGAGTTCTGTGCGCTCGCATTTCTCTCTTCCTGTCTATGTGAACGGCGCGCTCACCGGAATCATCACGGTCGCCTCCGCAACGCCGAACCTCTACAAAGAAGATGAGGTCGGTATTTTGTACGCCGTCACGGAGCAGGCGGGCGCGACCATTTCAAAAATGAAGGATCTCATTGCGGAAGAATCGAATAAAACCCATTCGATGCTCTCGTCCATCAATGAAGGGCTTATCATGGTTACGACGAAGCAAAAAATATCGATCATCAACGAAAAGGCGAAAGCGATTATCGGCATCATGCACCGTGACCGCCCCTCGCTCCTTGATGTTATTCAAGCGTTGTACGGAAAATTTGATTTTCGCGGCGCGACCGACCGCGTGCTTGCTTCCAAGCGGACGGAATCGTTCCAAGAATTCACCGCGGGCGCGAGCGTATACAAGATCATCGCGAACCCCGTGAAAGAAAAAGACGGGGACGTCATCGGCGTCGTGTTCGTTTTTTCCGATATCACGAAAGAAAAAGAGGTTGACCGGATGAAAACGGAATTCATTTCCATCACCTCGCACCAGCTCCGCACGCCACTGTCTTCCATGAAATGGTTTTTGGAAATGCTGCTCAACAACGACGCGGGGGAGATGCCGGAAAAACAGCGTGGCATCGTAAACGATGTCTACACCTCTAACGAGCGCATCATCACGCTCGTCAACGACCTGCTTGACGTGTCGCGCATCGAGGCGGGCAAAATGCAGAACGAGCCGACGCCGACCAATCTTATTGAATTCCTTAAAAGCATGCTCCCGGAAGCGCAACAGCAGTTCAAAAAACGGAATCAAGTGTTTGAATTTCACCGGCCCGACACGCTTCCGCGCGTGATGGTGGACCCCAAGCTCGTATGGCAGGTGCTTTCAAATCTGTTAAGCAATGCGTCGAAATATACGCCGGAAAACGGAAAAATATCTTTTGATCTCTCGCTGCATAATGATGCCGTGCTGTGTACCGTTACCGACAACGGCTTCGGCATCCCCGAATTCCAACAGCACCGGATATTTGAGAAGTTCTTCCGCGCCGACAACACCGCAAAAATGGAAGGCACCGGGCTCGGCATGCATATCGCACAGCAGATCACCGAGGCGATGGGAGGGAGGTTGTGGTTTGAATCCTCGGAAGGAAAGGGAACGACGTTTTATCTCTCCTTGCCGATCAGCAACGGAGCACAGAAACAAGAAAAGTCCGTGCAGGCGCGCGGCGAAAATGATATACTGCCCGCACTATGAGATTTCAAACCAAACTTACCCTTCTTCTCACCGCCGTCATTGTCATTATTATTGCGGTTCTTTTTTATAGATTTGACACCGCGGTGGACGGATATTTAAGAAAAACGGTTATTAAAAACTTCCACAGTATCGTGGAAACAAGCGAGGGGGCGTATTTTTTATTCGCCGACAAGGTAAAAACGAGAACGGTTGATTGGAGCTCCGATAGCGCCATTCGTACCGCAACGGAAAAGATCCTTTCGCTCCCGGAAGGGGAGGAGCGCGCATCTGCCGTCGAAGGCCTTGCTCACTACTTTCAAGAAGAGAAGCTGAAATACGACCCCGCGATAAGCATCATCGACATTCTCGATGGCAACGGCATCGTCATCGTTTCTTCGCGCGCCGACCGCATCGGCATCGATGAAAAAGAGGAGGAAGAAGAGTTTCATGCGCACCGATTTTCCGAAGCGCTCGCCTCGGGGTTTGGCGAAGCGTTCGTCACCAATGTCGTCATTGAACCGGACGAGGGCATGGAACCGATGATCCATTCCGTCGCGCGCATCTTTTCCACCACCAAAGACGAACAGGGAAACCTTCGACCGCTTGATGCGGTCATACTCCTTCATTTCACCAACGTCGAAGAGCTCGGACATATACTCTCCGGCCAATTCCAGATCACCCAAGGCGCGCAGAGCGGAAGGGTATTGTTTGAATATTTAAAAACCGCGGAGATCTACATGGTGAACAAAGACCGCATCCTCATAACCCCTTCCCGGTTTATTGCGGACGCCGTACTCAAGCTCCGCGTCGACACCTATCCGGTGAAAGCATGTCTTGAAGAAGGGCGGGAGGTCGCGGGGGAATATACTGACTATCGGGGCATTAAAGTGTTTGGCGCATCCATGTGCCTTGCGCGCGATAATGCCGTACTCATCGCGGAAGTGGACGCGGAAGAAATATTGGCACCCCTCAAGGAGCTCCGTATGCAATTCGCTCTTGTAAGCGCTTTTGTTACCCTTATCGGCGCACTCGGCACCGCCATCTTAAGCCGCTGGTTCCTTAAAAATCTCCAGCCTATCCTTGTTGCGGCAACAGAAGTGGCGAAAGGGAACACCGCTGTCCGCGCGAAAACAACAGGACGGGACGAAATCGGGCAGGTTGCGCTTATGTTCAACCGCATGCTTGATGCCGTTGAAAAAGCGACCAGAGAGCTGAACGACGCGCAAACCAAGCTGAGAAACGCCAACGTCGACCTCGAACAACGGGTGAAAGAGCGCACCGGGGAGCTGGAACACCTGAAGGCAAACCTCGAGCAAACCGTCGTAGAGCGGACAAAAGAAATGAAAGAGAAAATGGAAGAGCTTGAGAAATTCAAAAAGCTCACCGTCGGCAGAGAATTAAAAATGATCGAGCTTAAAAAAGAGATCGAACGGCTCAAGGCGTAAGCCGTCGCCGTACGACCATCATTATGTCTTCACACGACACTACGCCTGAAAAAATAACTCCGCGCAATACCGCCGACCTCACGCTGACGGATCTTATGCCGCGCCGCCCCACTATGGGTCCCGATGTGCCGGTGGTATTGTGGCGCATCCTGCGTCTTGTGAGCCTCAACGACATACTCCGCGAAGAAACGGCGGCCGTCGTCTATCTCATGGGAAAACGTTTCGGCGCGATGCTTGGCGTGAAAACCATCGAAGAACTGCATGAACAGCTCACCAAGCTTAGGATCGGGAAGCTCGATTTCTCCGTGAATACGCCGGATGCCGTGCACCTTGCCATCGGCGAATGCGTTACCTGCGACGGCATCACGCCGCCCATCGGCAGAGCGATCTGCCAGCTTGAGGCCGGCATCGTGGCGGGAGCGCTTGAAGCTATTTATCCGGGGCGAAAAGCGCTCGGTGAAGAAACAAAGTGTATCGGCGGACTCGGCGACGATGTGTGTCTCATTGAATGCCGCATTATATAAGCAGTCTATGCACCAACAACCTTCATTCACCCCCCTCAGCGAGACTCAACGCGAAATAGAGCGCGTGCGGATCGTTTATGAAGAAGACGCGGTGACACGGCGCGTGCAAAACGTGATCACGGAGCGCCTCCATGAGACGAGAATTTTTGAACAATCGCTGGCGCTTAAAAATAAAATACGGGAACTGCATGACGGCGAGATCGCTACGCTCAACATTCTTGAAGACACCCGCGAGCTTGAAGAAAAGCTGGGGCACGAACGCGACCGGCTCTCGCTCATCATCGCATCCATGGAAGAGGGGCTTGTGCTTTTTGACGAAACCTACCGCATTCTCCTTGCCAATCCAGCCGCGATAAAAATGCTTGAGATCGCTCCCGAAGAAATGCCCGGTATTAACCTCACAGACATCACCACTCTCTGGGTAGGAAATAAAAAACTTTCTACCGAAGAGCGGTTCGAGAAAAGGGCGCTTGCTACCGGCGCGCCGGTTTTTGCCTCGCTTGAAGATAATGTATTTACCGAAACGCGCAGCGGAAGAAAATTCCCCGTCGCCTTTATGGTTTCTCCGCTGAAAGAAGACATTCATGCAAAGGAGGCCGTTATGGTGTTTCGCGACATCACGAAGGAAAAAAATCTTATTGAGGCGCAGAAAAATTTCGTATCGGTCGCGTCGCATCAGTTGCGCACGCCGCTCACCGCCATCCAATGGAATCTTGAGCTTCTTATGGGGAAAGAAATAGGGGACCTTACCGACCGACAAAAGCAATTTGCCATGGACGCATACGAGGGAGCGGAAAAGCTTGTTGAAACGATCAATCTTCTTCTCGCGCTCGCACGAACGGAAAGCGGGTCGGTGCAGATGGAACCCTCGCCGATCGCAATTCCTGATTTTATACGCGCCATCGCCGCAGAGCTTAGCTCTCTTGCCGCCCAAAAGGAGATCACGCTCACCCTGCATGAGCCGGCCGGCCCGATTCCGCACATCATGCTTGACGCATCCATGCTCCGCGAGGTCGTGATCAATATCATTTCAAACGCCATCCGCTATTCCAACGCGAACGGTGCCGTGGATATCGCCTACGAAACAAACAATGACGTTCTCACGATATCCGTAAAAGATAACGGCATCGGGATCCCCAGCTACCAGCATTCCCGTATCTTTGAAAAATTCTTCCGCGCGGACAATGCCGTCCACAAAACCGCAGACGGCACAGGGCTTGTCCTTAACCTTGCAAAAACGCTCGTTGCGATGTGGCACGGCACGATATGGTTCACGTCGGAGGAAGGAAAGGGCACGACGTTTTACTTCACCATTCCCTACGAAGGCATGAAAGAAAAGCGTGAAGGAAAATCGCTTGTCATGTAATATACATACTATGACCGACACAGAAAATTTCATCACCGACTGTATTAAAGCGCATATAGCAGTGCTGGGGCCCGTGGCCGCACTCGCCATCGCGCGCAAAATACCGTCGCTCAAAATCGCCGACAACGGCGATGTGCTCGCGATCACCGGCGACGCACAAGCAACGCTGGAAGAACTCAAAAACGCATACCTTTCGTTTGCCGGAGAAGCCTCGCAGGCGATCATGCGCACGCTTGAAGCGGCGCACCCCGAGCTCGCGCATAACGCATAATGCTGTATCAGAAAGTAATACATATTCTTGCCGTCGCCGCGCTGGCGATCCCCGCGCTTCCGCTGGCGCTGTTTCCTTTCTTTCAGCCGTATTCGCTCGGCAAAACGACGCTGTTTCCTTTCTTTCAACCGTATACTTTCGGCAAAACAACGCTGTTTGAGATCATCGTTGAAGCGATGGCGCTTGTGTGGCTCGCATCGCTTCTATCACAAAAATCCTCATACGCGGATTTTTGTGATACGAAAAAAAAGAAAACCATAGGGATCGCGCTTGCGGTACTAAGCGCGTCCTTTTTTCTCTCCACCGTTTTTAGCGCCGATGTTGCCGCAAGCTTCTGGGGGTCGAGCGCGCGGATGGATGGTCTGTTCACCTTCCTTCACTTTTTCGCATTCTTTATACTGCTCGCTACATTATTTGGAGAGAGAGCGTGGCGTCGCGGTATGCAAATTTCCGTAGGTGCGGGAACGCTCGCTTCACTTTACGCGATCGCGCAGTGGTTTAGCGCACCATTCGTGGTGGCAAGCGGGGGAGAAATATTCGGCACGCTCGGCAACCCTTCATATCTCGCGCTGTATCTTTTGTTCACCATTTTTCTCGCTCATTATCTCGCAGAAAAAGAGGAACGGCGGGAAGTCGTCGTTCTTCTCTATTGCGCCGTGGCGATACAGGTCATCGCGCTTTTGCTGACGCAGGTACAGGCGGCTCTTTGTGCGCTTGCAGTCGGCGCGGCCGTGGCGGCATATCCGTATGTTCGCGCGCGCATTACTCTGTGGCATGGCATCATCACGCTTGCTGTTATCGGCGCATTTATTTTTCTATTTTCTTTCAGCGCGAACTTTTCAAAACTCGTTTCGCTCTCGGAAGGCGGTACGTCGCTTGCAAACAGAATAGCGGTATGGAATATCGCGCTTTCGGGTATTGCGGAGAAGCCGCTGCTTGGCTACGGCGCGAATAATTTTGAACCGTATTATCTCGCGCAAAAAAACAAAGGCGACGCACCGCTTCCGGCCACCGGTGAAACATTCGACAAACCGCACAACGCGTATCTTGAAGTTGCCTTTTCCTACGGCATCATCGGGCTTATGGCATACTTTTTTTTCTTGTGGATCGTTGTACGCCGCGCGTGGCGCACTCCCGCGCTTGCCGGCGCGTGTATCGGCTATTTTGTTTTTCTTTTTTTCTTTTTTGATACATTCGCGTCGCTTCTTATGTTCTTTTTTGTCGCGGCATATCTTTTTTCTCCTTCCTCATCTAAAGAAAATAATGCTATCGCTTTAGAAAAAACCGTTTCTCCCACCGTGCTTGTCGTCGGCGGTCTTGCGCTTGCGGCGATCTTTTTCACGTTTCATTTTAAGCCGCTCTATTCCGCGTACTTCGCCCGCCAATTCTTTGTGCATACTTCGGCAACAGGCGCGATCGATGAAACAGCAAAAGCAAAAGCGCTTCATTATACTACTTTCAATACGCCGTTTATCGAACGCTCCATTTTGCTCACCGAAAACGCGATGAAAAAATAGCGCGAGGCATGCTATACTGAGGGCTATAATAGTATGGAAAAAAAGGACACAAAGATACTGGTCGTCGAAGACGACATCATGCTCAATAAAATATATCAGACCAAGCTTTCTATGCTTGGGTATCAAGTGCTGGCCGCATACGACGGGGAAGAGGGGCTCACGATGATGAGCGCGCACCAACCGCATTTGGTGCTTCTTGACCTGATGCTTCCAAAAAAGAACGGGTTTGAGGTGCTTGAGGCGGCAAAACAAAACATGGCAATAAGCCGCATTCCTGTTATTATTCTCTCCAATCTCGGCCAAGAATCGGATATCCGCAGGGGTACGGAGCTTGGGGCGGTTGATTTCTTGGTCAAAAGCAATGTAAAGCTGGAAACGGTTGTGGATAAAATAGGAATTGTTTTGCAAAAGTACTCGGGGTAGGGTATACTAGTAACCAATAACTAATAACCAATAACTAATAACTCACACATGATCCGCGCACAAACGAACAAAAAAGGATTCACACTGCTTGAGCTTCTGATCGTCATCACCATTTTGTCGATCCTCACGCTCGTGGTCGTCCTATTCATCAACCCGGTCGAACTGCTCAAGAAAGCGCGCGATGTCCAGCGGATGTCCGACCTCGCCACGGCAAAATCGGCGATTGTACTTTATCTGCAAAACAGCGCGAGTAGTAACCTCGGCAGCACGACATATTGTGGCGATGGAACGCTTTCTGACGCCGCACTTACTGGAACATCCCCGCGCATATCCATTGCAGACACCACTCCTGTAACCGGAGCGACTTTTACGACAGGAGGTATTGCGTGCGCCACTAGTGGTGCATATAACGCAGTCCTAGCAACAAACCTTTACAAAAACGATGGAAATGGCTGGATCCCATATATTAACCTCACCTCTTTCACATCAGGCGCGCCAATCGAGAAGCTTCCGGTTGATCCAGTCAATACTGCTACCGCTGGCTCATGTGGAGTGGATAGCTATTACTACCGTTACGGATGCAAAACAAACAACACATTTGAGCTCGATGCCACGCTTGAAAGCGATACATACAAATTGGGCGGGACCGATTCTAAAGTAGAAAAAGACGGTGGCAACAGCGAGATGCGCTTTGAGGTTGGAACCGACCTAAACATTCTTCCGAGCTCCGCGCCTGTAGGCTTCTCCGCGCTCTAACGACCTCTTGATTTTCAAAACCCCCTCGCATGCGGGGGGTTTTGTTTTATTAGCGCAAAAAATGGTATAATCATATTCATATAACATCATATCCTTATGTTTCTCACGCTTTTTGATTCTGTGCTTGACTGGACACCGCTTGTAGCGGGCGTTGCGGCGATCGTCTTTGTCTATCTCAAACATCGCAAAGGCGCGTGCGAAATACGCATCATGCGACGGCTCGTGCTTTCGCTTGCCGGATTTCTCGCATGTATCGTTGCTCTTAAAGTTGCGGTGCATTATTTCATTCTTGCGGGCGACCCGTCGTTTGGCGCACTGCTTTTGCCGCCGCATCAGTCGGTGTGGGATTGGTTTGTTCCTATGGCAGTCAAACGCTACCTGTTTCCGTATATCGTATCGCTTGCGGTCGCCGCGCTCGCGTACTTTATAGCGCCGCTCGTAAACAAACTATTTAAAGGACAGCTTTTCGCGGAGGAAGACAAATACATTATCGCGCTCGCCGCACTTATTGTCGGGTGGCCGAATTTCGTGATGTATCTGGGTGCCGCGGTTATCCTCACTGTATTGCTTTCGATCCGTGAGACGCTGCGCTACGGCATTGAAGCGCGGATCGTGCTTACCGATGCACTCATTTTTTCCGCGCCGCTCGTGCTTGCGCTCGGCCCCATTGTCGCGCCGTACCTGTACCTGTATAAACTCACCATTTTTGCATAACGCATGCACATATCGGAAGCGAATCTCAAAAAAATAGTCGTCGCATCGGGCATCATCACCGATGCGCAATTTGAGGCGGCGCGGCAGGAAGCCCTGCGCTCCAACCGCACCATCGGCAACGTATTCATCGGAAAGGGAGATATCACGGAAAATTATTTCGCCGAGATCGTCGCGAACTATTTCAACACGCCTATCGTGAATTTCCAGATCACACCGCCCGACAACACCGCGCTCCACCTGCTTCCCGAACAATTCTCAAAAACAAAACGTATCGCGCTGTTTGCTCTTGATCCTGAAAAAAAGATCGCTAAACTCGCGATGGAAGACCCGGGCGATCTGAAAACCATTGATCTTATCGCCGCGAAATTCGATGTGCGCGTGGAGCCGTATCTCGCCACATCGCTGTCGATGAAGGTCGCTTTTAAGGAATACAAAAAAGATATTTACAAAGAATTCAATTCGATCATTGAAGAGTCTATTAAGGAAGCGCTCGCGGCGGGCAACATCAAAGATGTTGGGAAAATGGCCGAGCATATGCCTATTATCGCCATCACCGACGGGCTTATGGAATACGCGGTTGCGCTCGGCGCTTCTGACATTCACATTGAACGCCTCCCGGAAAAGGTGCTGGTGCGGTACCGCATTGATGGTATTTTGCGCGACATCGTGGAGCTCCCTAAAGAGATAGATGACGCGATCATCGCCCGCATCAAGATACTTTCCAGTTTGCAGATTGATGTTCACTTCACCCCGCAAGACGGCCGGTTCAAATTCAAACTTGAAGACCAATCGGTTGACGTGCGCGTATCGGTAATGCCAACCTTTTACGGCGAAAAGGTAGTGATGCGCCTCTTGCGCGGGTCCATCCGCCCGCTGAACCTTTCCGAGCTCGGCATGTCAGAGCGCGACATCGCCACCATCAACGAAGCCATCAAGCGGACATTTGGTATGATCCTTATTACCGGACCGACCGGCTCGGGTAAAACCACCACGCTGTACGCTATTCTCCATAAACTCAACACGCCAACGGTGAATATCGCGACGATCGAAGACCCTATCGAATACGACGTTGAGCGCATCAACCAAACGCAGGTGAACCCCAAAGCGGGCATCACGTTTGCCAACGGCTTGCGCAGTCTGATGCGCCAGAATCCCGATATTATCATGGTGGGGGAGATCCGCGACGAGGAAACCGTGTCCATATCGCTCAACGCCGCCATGACCGGCCATCTTGTGCTTTCCACGCTCCACACCAACGACGCGCCCACCGCTATTCCGCGATTCATTGACATGGGCGGCGAGCCGTTTTTGGTGGCAAACACCTTAAATATTATTATCGCCCAGCGGCTCGTGCGCCGCATTTGCACGGTGTGCGTTTCAAGCTACGCGCCTACCGAAGAAGCGAAGGAGTCCATGAAAAAACAACTCGCGCTGTATCACGCCGATCCCGCGCGCATTAAAATACCTTCCCAATTATACAAAGGAAAAGGATGTAAGGCGTGCTCAGACACCGGATACTCGGGACAGGTCGGTATTTTTGAAGTGCTTAGCGTTACGCCGCGCATCCGGGAGCTCATCAAGCCGGGCGTTGCCATTGACCAATTGCGCGCGGTCGCCGAGGAAGAAGGGATGCGCCGTATGTTTGAAGACGGCCTCGCAAAAGCGGAAGCCGGCGCCACCACCATCGAAGAAATATTCCGCGTCATAATGGAATAGCTCGTTAGCATAATTTCTAATTATCTAATTTCTAATTGATCTAACCAAGTCCAAATGACACATTCCCCAAAAAAATACGACTTGGAAGAAAGAACTGCTGGATTCGGGGAAAAAATTATTACATTTTGCAGGGCGTTACCATGCGATACCATCACAAAGCCGATCATCTCGCAACTCATACGATCGGGGACAAGCGTAGGCGCGAATTACTCCGAAGCGGATGATGCGGAATCAAAAAAAGATTTTCGACATAAAATTGGAATTTGTAAAAAAGAAGCTCGGGAAACAAAACATTGGCTAAGAATGATCGCGACAGCTACGCCAGAAAGCAAAGAAAAAGCAAGGGATTTATGGCAAGAAGCAAAAGAATTAAATTTGATCTTCAACGCGATCAATAAAAAACTTAAAATATAATTAGGATTTGATTAGAAATTAGAGTAATTCGTCATTAGAAATTCTCATGCCTATATTCACTTTCATCGCATCAAAAAAGGACGGCACGATCATAGAGGAAGAGATCGAGACAAAAGATCAAGCCTCGGTCGTCGCGTATCTTGAAAAGCACGATTACTTTCCTGTCTCTGTCAAAGAGAAGAAAACGCGCAATGTCCTTTCTATTTCGCTTTCAAGCAAAATAACTCTGCTTGAAAAGATCACATTCGCCCGCAATCTCTCACTCATGATAAAGTCGGGCATCGGCATGTCGGAAGCAGTCGCCATTCTTCTTGAAGATGCCGAACGGGCTCCGCTTAAAAAAGTCCTCTCAAAAGTAAAAGCCGATCTTGAAAAAGGACTTCAGCTTTCTGCCGCGCTTGCAACATTCCCCACACAATTTTCTACCGTATTCATCAGTCTTTTGAGCGCGGGAGAGGAGTCAGGAAATCTCGAGTCATCCCTCCTGCAAATAGCAACCCAGCTTAAAAAAGAAAGTGATCTTAAAAAGAAAGTGCTATCGGCTATGGCGTATCCCGCAATCCTTCTCTCTCTTGCATTCGGCGTCGTGGCGCTCTTGGTCACCGTGGTGCTTCCGCGCGTCAGTAAGATATTCACGCAGGCGCATGTGCAGTTGCCGCTCCTTACCCGCATTCTTCTTGGCATCTCCGATTTTGTCACGAACAATTTCTTTGCGACGCTTGCAATCCTTGCGGGTAGTATCGTTTGCATTGTGCTTGCCCGCAGATCGGCTATCGGGAAGCGTGCTTTGCAAGTTCTTTTCATCAAAACCCCGCTGGTCGCTCCGCTTATGAAAAAGATCGCTCTTGTCCGCTTCACCGGCACCTTGCACTCGCTGATGAAAGCGGGTGTGCCGCTCACCCGGGCGCTTGAGATTACCGCGCAAGCGGTCGGCAACGCATCGTACCGAGACGCATTACTCGACATAGCAAAAAATGAGATATCAAAAGGCATTTCATTCGGCATGGCGCTCAAACAGCGGCCCGAACATTTCCCGCGCCTCGTCTCAAGCATGATCGTTGTGGGAGAAAAATCAGGGAATTTTGAAAATGTACTTGAAAACTTAAGTTCCTTTTATGAAGAAGAGGTGGACGGCACGATAAAATCGCTTATTACCATTCTTGAGCCGGCACTGCTTTTGGGTATCGGGCTCATTATCGGCGCCATCGCTCTCTCCATCGTTATGCCGATCTATCAGATGATCAATGTAGTAAGATAGTCTTTTTAGTTTACTGAGATGATTCTTACCATAATCGTATCAATATGATACGATTATGGCATTCATTTGATACGAATATTATGCTGATTTCTTCACGGGAAGAAAAAATTTTTCTCAATCAATACCTTTTCGCTGCAAAGAATTACGCGGTAAAATAAACTTATGAAACAGAAAGTGCATACTTCAAGATTTGGGTTTCATGAGCGGGGTCTTACCCTGCTTGAACTTATTTTAGTGATCGGCATTTTTGCTCTTATTACCGGCGTCGCGTCGGTACAGCTTGCCAACTTCCAGCGTGGCACGGTACTTGAAAGCGCCTCGAAAGACATGGTCAGCGCGTTGCGCCTCGCGCATGACAAAGCGATGCTCGGAGAAGACGGCAATATAAACGGGCAAGGCGACCCGTGGGGTATCCGCTTTGCCAACAGTACAGCAGACACTTACGCCTCATTTTACGGCGCAACGTATAATGTAAACAACGTGAAAGAAACCACATACCTTTCGCCGCCGCTCACATTCAGCACTCCGGCGGAAGGAAACAACACCGACGTGATATTCACAAAACTTTCCGGCACCACCACCGCATCCTCTATCACGCTCACCGATGGCAGTCAGACAAAAACGATCACCGTAGATACATCGGGAAGGGTCTCATCAGACTAATCTTGCTGTTGATAATTAGTTGTCCTACATCATTCGGCGCGTGCTATACTTATATACATAAAATTATTAATAACATCGTAAAAAAATGGACGCATTAGTAATAAGTATTGATATCGCTTTGATCATGTGTGGAATTTTAGCGGCGTATTACGCAAAACAGGTCGGCGGAAACATCGGGCACAAAAGCATCCAGCTGATGGCTTCGGGGTTTTTGCTTTTAGGCTTCGCTCATATTCTTGAAACTGCGTCGTTAAAGATCTTCCCTGCGTTTGACTTAGAAACGGTGGAAATAACCCATCGTCTTTTAGTGCTTTTTGCGACGGTTCTGATCCTGATCGGTTATGCGCGCTTAGCTCGGTTCGTCAGGTCGTAATCGTTTCTCATACCCTATGAAAAAGGTTCTCATTATAGAAGATGATCCCATCGTCGGCAAAATACTTCAAGTAAAGATCCAGTATACCGCAACACAATGCGGGCTCGAGGTGGAGGTATCGCGGGTTTTTAACGGGGAGGAGGGATTACAAGCGATCGCAGAGAAAAACCCCGACCTCATAGTACTCGATCTCATGATGCCCAAGAAATCGGGCTTTGAGGTGCTTGAGGACATGAAAAAAGCGGAAA
>ERZ1292625.2927-Hain-H41-01um-R1-2927-length-14707-cov-5_pt1 | contig 14707 bp, 14 predicted proteins | sample MGYA00564400_ERZ1292625 | MGnify/ENA primary metagenome ERZ1292625 (study PRJEB36523, sample SAMEA6512639) | groundwater metagenome | collected 2019-01-08 | study: AquaDiva: Metagenomics assemblies of 32 groundwater samples | reverse complement strand
ACAACTTCAAGAACTGATGCCAGTGGAAATTCTTATTACGATGTTTTAATGGTTGATACGAAAACTAATGCTTTAACTATAAAATCTATATTTCAGGGCAAAGAAGAAGTAAAAGCCACAGAAGGTGATAAAGACAAAGTATTAAGCAAACAAATGTATCAGGCATTAAATGGTAAAAAGGGAGGTGATGGATATGTCTCTCCAAACACATGGAACTCTCTTAGAAAAGGTTGGATAGCGGAAGGTGGAAAAGCTACTGATTTTGATGCCAATTATTCACAATTTATAAACCCAGCCCACGAAAGCGACTACTTTACTTCTGACTAATTTATAAAATATGGCTATACCAAACGTATTCTCAAAATATCTTCCGGAAGGTGGAGATTCCAGTCAGTCAGATAATATCTTTGGCAAGTATCTGCCAGAAGAAGTGCCTCAACCGGAACCAGAAGAAGATAAAGGCTTAACAAGCCGATTGACTGGTTTTCTTGGAAAGTCGGCAAAGACGATTAAATCTGAAACTGGCGAAGTCGTGTCAGAGTTTCAAAAGTGGCCGTCTGCCGTTCTTCAAGCCGCATCTGCGATCGAAGCTACTTTAGGTGTGGGTTTGGATAAAATATCAAAACCGAGAACAGGTCCGGGTCAAATAAAAACCGGCGAGTTTAAGTTTCTTAAAGATGTTGGAGCGAAACTGAAGAACAAAGCAATGCAGGACATGGAAGCCGCAGACATTTACAGACAAGTTAATTTACCAATAGAGGATTCTAAAAGCTTCTCGGAAAATGTAAAGGATCCGAGTTGGATTGCGCGAGGAGTAGTTCAAAACTTACCCAACCTTCTTACTTCTTTAGGAATAAGCGCAACTGTCGCCGCTATCACTAAAAATCCGGTAGCAGCTGTTACGGCCGGATTCGGCTCGTCTTTCAGTTTGGAAGGCGGATTTGCTTATCTTGATGCCCGAAAAGCCGGAGTTGATGAAGAAAAAGCCGAAAAGATAGGCGCGACTGTCGGCGTGGTTAATGGACTTTTAGATGCCCTTCCTATCGGCAGACTGCTTTCAAGACTTCCGGGTGGAAACATAATAAAGAAAAGTATTCTAAAAGAAGTAACCAAGAGTGTTCTTAAACAAGCGGCGCTGGAATCAAGCACGGAAAGTTTGCAGGAAATCGTTTCTAATGCCGTAGCCAAGACATACGATAAGAATAGAAATCTTTTTGCCGGCACATTGGAATCGGCATTTTTTGGAGGATTAATGGGCGGTGGTATAGATATAATTACAAGCATAGGATCTTTAACAGTAAGGCCAAGGACACCAAAAGAACAAGAAGAAGAAATCAAACAACTTGAAGAATCAACCGGCCTGAAAGTTGTAGATGTTCCGACTGAAATAATAAATTTTAGTCCAGAGGTGCAAAAATTGGATGAGGTGGTTCAACTTTATAAACAAACGGCTATTGACCAGCCCGGCAGTGTTGCTATACGGGATTTATTGGAAATAGTTGATACTCCGGCAGTAAAGCAAGAAACTCAAACAAGAGTAAGTCGGGCCATAGAGAGCGGAGAATTAAAACAAAATGAAGATGGCACAATTACTCTCTATCGTTTTGGTGAACCAAAATCAGAAAGATTAGTTAGTGTCACATATGACAAAAACTATGCCGAACAATTTAAGGCCGATTTTCAGGGCAAGCCCATAGAGGTTAAGGTTAAACCAGAAGATATTCAAGTGTTTATTGGCAAAGACGAATCTGAAGTTTTGGTTAAACCAGACGTGTTTCCTAAGAAAGTTGGTCCGGCGGAGTTGGCGGCACAAAGGATAGACAGGAGATTAAGCGGTGAGGAACGATTGAGGCAATCTGCAAGGGGTATGGAATTACTAAAAGAAAGATTAGCAAAAGAAGAAGTATTAACCAAAGGCACACAAGCCGAGAAGAATTTGCTTGAAGCGGTTGATAAGTTATTATCTGGTGAATTAAAACAAACAATCAAAAAGGTCAAAGAAAAGAAAACTATTACTTCGCAAGAGAAAACTGATTTAGAAGAAGCCGTAAAAGAAGTTGAAGCAGTAAAGCCAGAAAGAAAACCAGTTGCCGAAGAAGTTGATGAACGAGAACAGCTTATGGCAGAATTGGCCAAGAATGATGTTAGTGGCACATATTTTGAAGAATTGCCGATTGAGGAATTAAGAAAAGAGGTGGAACAATATAAGGTTATTGCACAGATTGATAGAGTCGTAACAGTCAAACCAGAACACCCATCACTTCAAGCCTTGCGCGAGGCTACCTTACCAGAAATAAATAATAACCCAATAATCAAAAAATTGGATTTATTCGTTGATAAAATCCGAAAATTAGATCCTAAAAATGAAGATGACAAAAGATTGACTGATGAGGGATATGAATATGAACTGACTGTTTCTTATCCACATTCTCTTGGTGAAAATGGAAATACGACAGAATTTATATTTAAGAATTATCCGAGCATAGAAGACATAGCACAAGAAGCGAGAGGATATTACAAAGACCAGATTGAACAAATCAATGAACCTTTAGTTGCCGGTGTTGTTGCAAAATCGGCTCGGGATGAAAACATAGAGACTGCCTTAAAAAATGCATTACAAGAAGAAAGACCAGTAAATGAGACGCCAGAATCTATACCAGAACAAGTCAAACCTACTTTTGAACTAACCACTCAATTCAAAAAAGAAAAAGGATTGACTACAAAACCTAAGAAAGAGAAAGTCCAAAGGATTGCCGTATCAAAGGATATTAAAACAAAAATACCCGAAATATTAAAATCTTTCACATCTTCAAAATCTTCTCTACCAATTCTCAAAAACATAGCCATTGACGGAAACAAGGCAAAGGCAACTGACTTAGAGATTGGGATTATTTACGAACTTGGAAAAGATGTTGGTAAAATTGCTTTATCAGCCGAATTATTAAAAGGAAAAAACCTTGAAGAACTGGTTGTTGATGAAAAAGAAAGAAAGGCCACTATCGGCGGATTAGAATTACAAGGTGAAGATATAAAAGAATTTCCTCAAATCCCAGAGGTCAAAACAAAACCACAACTTGCGGTGTCTTTTGATGGATTAGAAACAGGACTATCCCAGACATTAAAACACGTCGCCACGTCAGACACTCGCCCAGAACTTAATGGTGTATTTCTTAAAAACGAAAATGGTCAGTTAAGAATAGCGGCTACTGATAGTTTCAAGTTAAACCAAGTTTATGTCGGAGCCAAAATAGATGGAGACTTTGAAGCCATACTACCACTTAATTCAGCTAAAAAGATATTAAAATTATTCAAGCAAATAAAACCTGATACTCCGATTGAAGTTGCTATTGATAAAAAGGAAAATCAAATTCAATTTAAATCGGGTAAGGTTACTGTTGTCAGCCGAACAGTTGATGGAAGTTATCCTGACTACAAAAAAATACTTCCAGAAAAAGCCAAGATTGTTACGACCTTTAATAAGGACGATCTTCTGGCAGCTATAAAAGAATCTCCGGCAACACCTCTTGATGATATGCAAATTCATCGCGCTACTGACGGCAAGAGCCTGAACATCAGGGTTATTGATAAGGCCAATGGCATTTCGTTCTCAAAAAGTATACCAGCCCGAATAGTTAAAAAAGAAGTTAAGGTTGACCCAAACAAAGACCTATATGTAATCATGCCTATGCGTGAAGGATCTGAACCGGCCAAAGAGGGCAGAATTGATGTTAATAAAAAATATGTAAGCGATTATTTGGAAACTGCTGATTCTTATGACATTGAACTTCTTGACACTGGAACGGCGGGAACGCCACTTATGATGCGGATCCCGGAATCCAAAACAGAATATCAAGTTGCTTTTTCAGATAAAAACCACATTTCTTCAGAAGAATCCCAAGATTTGGTTTATAAATACTTTACTCCGCAAGAAGTCGGGGTAGACTTTGCCGACCAAATTTTAACCCCGAATGGCTTAAAGGCTTTTGGCCGATATACAGACAGTATGATTACTTTTGTTAAGAATCCTCATTTTACAACACCAGAACACGAAGTTTTGCATGCTTATTTTGACCTCTTTACTTCTCCAGAAGATAAAGCCGAGATTCTTGATTTAGTTAAGGCTCAATATAATCTTACGACTGATACTGCCGCCGAAGAAAAACTGGCTGACGACTTTGTAAGATATGTTAGAGGAGATCGATTAAAGTTTATCTATCAGATACAAGAATTTTTTAAGAAGATTTTAAGAGCATTAAGGGCATTGTTTAGTAATAAAGGAAACAAGATTCAAGCATTGTTTGACGATATTATTAATCTGGAAAGAAAGAATAAAAGTGAATCCGAGAAGGTTGAAAAATTTGATGAGATTGACCCCCTCGCCCAAGAAGCGAGGAAAGGACTTCCTGTAAGGCGTTTTGAATATGAAGGAAAACAATTTCGTCCCGGTTCTCAAGATATTTATGAACCAAAAGGAACTTACTACGGGTATCATCCCACGAAATCTATTATCCCTGAACTTCCACGGGGAGCAAAAAGCGTAAAGTTGAGCGATGTGAAATTTGAAAATCCCCTTATTGTTCCGTTTGAAAACTGGAAATTGAATGTTTCAAAACAATTTGGTGGATTGAAAGGAGAATCGTTGAGCAAAGAAGTTGCCAAAACTTATGATGGAATTATAACCACCGTTGATGGAAGACCGCACGAAATTGTTGATTTATCAAGTTTTGCAAAAGTTAAGGGCATTCCCAAAGAATTAGAACCATTGGCTATTGAAGCGAGGAAGTATAAAACTGCGGAGGAGTTTGTGAAAGGATATAAACAATTCTCAAAAGCAGAAGAGCAGGCGGTAAATATCTTGAATAAGTATGGCGATAAAAATATAGATGTCTATGGCTCATTCTCAACTCTTTCTCGGCGTGGTTCTGGTAAAAGGTTGCCCGATTTAGATGTAATTATAGAAGACAAAAGTATTGCAAGCGATTTTCTGAAATTGCCCGAAAACCAACAAGCCATTAAAAGTAGAACTGATTACGCAAGAAAATATAATACTTCTTTGCGACCACAGGATAAAGGACAAGCATTTGCGAGCGAATATGATGCTGTTGGTTCTTTAACTATCCCAGAAAAGTATTTAGATTTATCAAACAAGTTTTCTGATGTAAAAATAAATATAACCTACCCAAATGGTAAAACGGCGTGGTTTAGTTTCCACGGAGATGGCACAATTAGAAGAATTGAGGAGGCACTACAAAAAGAACAGTTACAAGTCGGGCGGAAACCAATAAAACAAGCGTTAGAAGATTTTAAGAAAGTTGCTACCAAATCCCAACTCACCGACTTCTATGAGCAAACGGTGGGGGGAGAAAAGTTCCAACTTGACCTAAGCGAATTCAGCCCAGAAGAACAACAAGTTATAAATTTACTCCAGGATGGCCAAGAAATTCCGGAGAACCTATCTGGCGCCGTTGCCTCGTTACAAACCAAAGGTGTTATCAAACCCGCCGTGAAAGCCCCCGTAGCCCGACCTACACCGACCCTAATCAAGCTGGAACAGGGTGAAAGGGTATCTCGTAGAGGTATAACCATTTCGAGGTCAAGGCAAGCCATTTCAAGGCCATACCGAGTATCTTATGAAACAGGTGATAAATATGTAGTTAAGACCTTCCCGACTGCCGAAGATGCCAGTCGGCGCTTTTCGGCTATGGTTGAACTAAGAGCCAAAGGATTTGCAAATGCAGGAGAACTGCCAGTAGAACTACAAGCAACAGATCAACAAAAAGCTACGGCGCACATGATTGCTGAAAAGAAACATATTACTCCGAGCCAATTTACCAGATTGGAAAAAATTTATACTGGCGTGGATTCAATGACCAAAATGACACCAGAGAAAGGTGCGGAGTTTATAAACATCTTAAAGTCTATCAAACCCAAATTTGGTGGAATTGTAACCATATCCAGAAGCCAAGAAATAGTTAAGGCCGAAGATGCTGACAGAAAATTCCACAATACTACTATTGGTTGGCTATTAGATATTTTCAGAAGTCCGACTAATGTGTTCAAGAAGATAGGAGTTTACGACCAAGCCCAGCCATTATTTGAATCCTTTGCTTTGCGCCGTGACTTCCTTGAAAATACTTTTGAAAAACTGGCTATGTGGCAGAAAGAATTAGGTATTACAAGATTGGGATCGTTACTAACCCAGAAGAAACAAATGGCTGACCAAACAAGGCGGATGTTCCGGGCTGTAAATAATCCTGATGCCAAAGTTCAGTTGTCTATTAAAGAAGCACTGATTGTAGATCGGGCCAGAGAACTGGCTGATGAGGTGGCTGACTTGATTGACACTGCCAGACAAGAAGTTGGCTTACAACCGATGAATCGTCGGGAGAACTATATTACCAATCTGTTGACCGAGGAATCTCACTATTTAATTCAGAATACGAAACAAGCGCCAAACGAACTTTATGCTTTGTTAGATATTAAAATGCCGTCTAATGTTTTTGACAGATTACTTATAGAAAGAAAAGGTGGCCTGCCGATCAAAGAAGATTTTTGGAAGTCCTTGAAAGTAATGACGCAGGTTCATAGTAAATATATCTATCTCAATCCGCCAATCCATCGCTTTGAAAGATTTATGCGCTATTGGGGTGACAAGATACCGGCTTTATCCCGAAAGTATATTACAGGCAGACTTAATCGTTTCTTAGGAAGACCCGGACTAATTGAAAGGTTTTTGAAGGGCGTAGATGAATCAATAACTAAAGGGTTGATGAATATCCCCGGACTAAGCAAGGAAGTTAAATTAGAGTTTGACAACGGTCTATCCGAAATAATTGAGGTCCCTCGGATAACTTCGAGATTCGCACAGAGAGCGTTACCTATCCTTAAATCCATAAGATACACCTATGACTTGGCATGGTCAGTATCGTTCTATGCCTTGAACCTAACCCAATTCTGGGTTAATACTGTGCCTAAACTAAGAGGTAATCTTTTTGAAGTTTATGGATCTGCTGTCAGCGGATATTCGCAAATGCTAATGGATTTCTTCAGGCCGTCTAAGTGGGAATACTGGCGCAAGAGGGGTGTATTGACCGAGATCGATAATGTTATTGACTTAGAATTTGGCACAAGAGGCGGGGCTGATGTTCTTAATTTATTCGCTAAATTGTCCGAGTTCAATAACCGCGTGGCGGCAACTTTGGCCGCTGAAAAGAATATGGCCTTGCTTGCCAAGCATGGAAAATTTGAAATGCTTTATAAAGAATTGGCCAATGCTCACGGCGAGGAAGCAGAGGCATACGCCAAGAATTTATCTGATATTACTCAATTTAGATACGGAATAGAAGAAAAGCCAGTAGCTTTTGATAATCCGGTAATGGATCTCTTTTATCAATACAACACTTTTGCTATCAAGCAAGCCGAGTTAGTTGAGGGCATGATTAGAAATGTTGACCTAAAAAACACTTGGAAAGATTATAAGAAGGCTCATGCAGAAGGCAAGACCAAAGAGTTCGTGGCTGAATTAAGTCAAGGCCAACGTGCCGAGTTTATACGCTATATTCTTAATGTCTTTATTTTAAGCATGATATTGGGAATGTCTTATGTTTGGAAAGCCGCTGTTAAAGGTATTGTTCCGAATCAAATGGAAGGCGTTATTGATATTCTTAAAGGGTTGTGGGATGGCGACAAAGATGAAATGGCAAGGGGCTGGAAAAAGTTTTTAACACCACCAGCTTATGATTTAATCCAAAAAGTATCTCAATATGGAATTACGGCCACGATTAAAAACGCCAAAGTATTCAGACAGCTGAATCTTATCAGTGCGGCCTTGCAAGGAGAAGGAACTATTGAAAATATAGAAGGAAAACAAACTGAAAAAATAACCCGGGGAGTTGCTATCAAAAGATTATTTGCCCCACAGACTGAAAAGACGGCCAAAGTAAATAATGAGGGTTGGAACTTATATTTTGAGTTGCAAGATTCTTATTCCGATACTCGAAAGAAAGCTATGGAGTTGATTCAAGACGGCAAAAAAGATGAGGCCAGAAAACTGGCGGCAGAGTATAACAAGAAAGCGCAACCTAAAATAGATGAGTTGACAAAGCTTGGAGTTACAGATATAAGATTAAGGAAACAAATTAAAAAAAGTAAAAAGGGCTTTATTGTCAGCAAGGGCGACTTCAAGCGTTGGATCGCTGATGCTGGCAAGCCTTAACAGTTATGGTAAAAGCATTAGGATCGTTTGTGGTTGGGGGTCTGTGGGCGCTGAATATCTATTCGTTATCGCCTAATTGGTGGTGGATGTTTCTTGTAGGTAGTTGGTTATTAGCCGGATGGGTAGTGATAAAATCCGACCCTGTTGACAAAGAACTTCTGAATTAGTGTTAAGATTTAACTAATTAGGAAAATCATCACAATAGTAATTCTGACCGTCCTCTGGTTGGTTGCCATGCGATTACTTTCCCGAGAAGCCATATCTTACGTAAAAGCAACCATAATATCCAAGACACCAGAATCTCACACTGTGTGGATCAGGGAAACGAGAGAACTTAGCCCACAAGATTACCTCCGACTCTTAGAGCCTGATGGTTTTGACCTGTTGAACTGTATTGCAACAAAGGAGAGCAAGTGGCGCAATGTGCCGAACTATCTTTATGATAGCGAGGACGGAATCTATACGGCTTTTGGACCATTTCAAATATTAAAATCCACTGCCGCCAAATACTCAAATGATGACCGGCGCGATGCCTATACTAATGTGAGAATCGCAGTTAAGATTTTTAGGAATGAGGGGGTTTTGCCTTGGTTGGTTTGGCCACAGTGTATGAATTATTTAATGAGATAACTTCCTTACACTTATCCACTTGCAAATAAATTGGTAAAGGAATATACTTTTAAATATGAGAAGAAATAAATCAGGACGACCCCCCAAAGAGCAATTAAAAAAGATGATTTTTGAAATGCGCGAAAAGGGCTTGTCTTATAAGGAGATTAGTGATTCTTTGGGCATGACTCGACAGAATATTATGTATCACTCAAATAATTATCCACAGAAAGGACTTGCAAAGAAATAGGTAAAGGAATATACTTTTAAATATGAAAACATTAATGACAGCAATTGTAGTGTTGGTAGTCAGTATAAGCGCCATGTTCATTTTTGAACTTGGGGTCGAACGAACAGAGAAAGCCGAGTGTCTAAATTGGCAAGATCAAGCATTGGAACTTCCCAACTTCTTTTTAACAGGTTGGCAGAAACAACAGTGCGACAGATATGGAATTGAAGTTGAAGCAGAAGTAAAGGCTCTCCCTAGAATGTATGAAAGTGTTAATGATGGGGTATTGCATTAGTATAAACTTTTTGTTATCATGTATTTATGACAACAAAAAGACAATACCACAAAAGGTTACCAGTATCTTGTGAATTTTGTAAAAAGCTAATAGTTCCAAAAGCTAATACACATTTACCAAGATTTTGCAGTAGGTTGTGTTTTAAGAAGTTCAATTATGGGATGGAACTGTGTAGGATGTGTTCGGAAAATCTTACCAAATCCCAAGTTAGTTTCTGTTCTAAAATATGTTTTACCAGATTTAAGTGGGTTAAAAAACGAGATAATTACAGAATAAGATGGCTTAATATGATTGATATACTTGGTGGGAAATGTAGTATTTGTAAAATTTCAAACCCAATAGTGCTTGAATTTAACCATATTGATCCTACCAAAAAAATAAAAGATAATGGTAAGTATTTTACAACGATATGCGGACGCTTACAAAATTATCCCAAAGAAATAAAAAATTTAGAGTTATTGTGTGCTAATTGCCATAGAATAAAAACTTGGAAATGGCACGAACAAAAGAAATTAAAAGTCGAATCTTTTGTTAATGCTCCAGTTAATAAATTAAAACAACAAATGTAAATTATGGAAAATATAAAACTGTATTCGAACCAACCCACAAGTGATCCCGATTTATTCCGATATGTGAACTTAGACGGCGACTGGCAGTATTACTTTATCAAAAGCAAGAATCTGTATGTCCCGGCTGTGAACCATGTCTTAAAATTAGGATTTCCAAAGGGTATAGGATTTTACAATTATTTATTAAGTGTCAGTAAGGATCAAGCCGAGAAGATATTGGAAGAAGCCGGAGACAAGGGCGCGAGGGTCCATGATGCCGTAAGAGACCTTTTGGGCGGGCAGAAAGTATCTCTTAGTTCCATGTATCCCAATGATATTACCGGCAGACCAGAGAAGATCAATATGGACGAATGGCACTGCCTATTGGCCTTTAAGGCCTTCTGTGATGCCGTAAAGCCCGAAAAGGTGCTGGTAGAGCATTCAGTAGCCACAAGCGCCTATGCAGGCACTGTGGACTTCGTAGGAACGATGCTGATAAGGGAAACTCCAAAGGCCGAGCCCAAAAGAGTTAAAGTTCTGCTTGATTGGAAAAGTGGCGGCGGAATCTATGATGACTACAAACTCCAGACCGCCGCTTACTTCGAAGCCCTAAAAGATCCGTTTATTGAATATACTGGCGTGATAAGATTAGGAACCAAGCACAAGAACGGCGGATTAAACAACTGTGGCTACGAAGTAAAGTTGTGGAACAAGGACGAGACATTTAAGCATTACCAAGCATTTGAATCAGCATTAAACATATTCAGCTTCAATGAACCGGAATTTGAGCCAAGTGAGGTCGAAATGCCAACAGAGATTCAAGTGAGTATTCCAGAGTATAAAGTCCCGGCTCCGGTCAAAAAGACAAGAGTTGTGAGGACAAAAAAATAACATGATCAAAAACCAATTTAGAACCCCAATTAGTTCGAAAGGAGACTTTGAGAATATCCCAGAAGATATTTATCATTGTGTGATTGAAGATGTTAATCTTGAAGAAAGACAGGTTTATCAGAGCCAAGACGTTGAAGAAGTGTTGAACTTTAAATTCACCATCTTGGAAGAAGGCGATTTCCTTGGACAAAAGGTATGGAAGAAAATTAGACCTATCCTAAACGCAGGATGGGATGGCGGAAGCCCGTCTGATCTTTATGAGTTGTGGAAATCAGCCATGAAGGTATTGCCGAACACCCAGCAGTTGGAAATGGGATTAAGCGGAGACGAAATCAACAGCTTAATCGGAGAACAGTTAAGGGTAACTGTTAAAATAAAGACATCAGCCAAAGGAAAGGAGTATAATAAAATTGAAGGCTTTATGTTAGCTAAATCAAAATTGCCCGCGCCGAAATTGAAGTCAAAAGAAGCCGGTGAGATTAAGAAACTTGAAGCTAAGAAAGAAGTTGAAGATGAGGCACCGACTGATGATGATTCTTACGCGGATGAGAACGAAGATGTAAACGCGCAGTTAGATATGGCCAGCCAGAAAATCAAAGAGAAAGATTTACCTTTTTAGAAATTAGACAGACCCGGACAGCAATGGTTCGCACCTGTAATCAAAACGAATGATAAATGGAAAACGACAAATTAACGATATGGCTGACCAATGTTCTTAGCGGACTGGTTACCGATCCAAGCAGTCTTTCGGTCGAAAAGACGATTGACGATCTCGGGACGAAATTTACCGTTAGAGTTGGCGAGTCAGACAGGGGCCGTGTTATCGGAAAGAAAGGGCAGATGGCGGAAGCTATCCGCACCATTCTCCGAGCAGTAGGGTTCTTAAATGATGTTCGCGCTTCGATGGTAGTTGATATTCCCGGCAGAAAATATACGCCGAGAGATGGAGAGAGTTCAGGGCCAATGACTCCTCCTTACGCTGATTTCAGACCTTAGCAGTTTCTCACTTGGCTTTATCAGCGGGGGTTTGTTTCAAGGTTCGGAAAGGATGCGTTTTTCATCCTCCCGAGGTAACGAATTTCAAAGACAATCGCCTTGAACTCCCTCTGATAGAGCCAAGAATAGAGATTAATACCATGACAGGAATTGTAACCAAAATTGATCCCCCAAAAGAAAATAGCTGGCATAGTGGAGTTTTTATCCGGATATATTTTAAGATGGAAGATGGAACATGGTCTCAAACAGATGTCGTGCCAAGCTTTAGAAATTACACTTACTGGAAACCGATAATTGAATCCGGCGCCAATACCCAAGTTGGCAATCTGGCCTATAAATCCAAATCAAAAATAAATGCTGACTGTGAACCGCGTATTATTGGTAAAAGTAATAAGCAAGACCCATTTTTATAATGATAAATAATATTTGTGGAAAATGTAAAAAAGATTTTCTAAGTTTTGTTATTTCAAACACAAAACAATCTTATTGTTCTGATTGTAAAATGAGTGGTTATCGCTTTGAAGAGGAAAAAAGAAGAATTAAGATTGAAAAAATGAGGTCTCTCAAATTAGACAACAGAATTATCGCAATCAGGAATGACCGAAGCCGAGATATGGCCAAGGTAAAAGTTAAGTGCGAACTCATCAAAGAACTTCGGGAAGTTCAAAAACTTTCTTTTCCGGCCATCGGCAAGTTGCTGGATAATCATCATACAACAATTCTTTACCTCTACTACAAGCACAAGGACGGATATAGCCATAATAGGGTTAAATAATTATCCACAGGTAGGGTATTTACAGCAAGTTAATAATTTGGGATAATGTAGGTAATGTGCAAAGCTATGAGATACAACTTAATTAGTTGGCAAACAGGAGTAAGTATCTCTAACCTTAAATGGTTAGCCATCTCTCATAGGATAGGCACAGGATACTTGCTCCTTTTTGTTAGTTAATTATATGATACAAAAATGGTTTAAATTTTTCAGCGCTGATTACTTGGTTGATGGCAAGATTAGAGCAATGAATGGTAATGAACGAAGTTGTTTACTAACACTACTTTGTTTAGCTGATACTTCTGATATCCCCGGCTTTATTAGAGATATTTCCGAAGTAGACTTACTTTGGCTAAGTGGTTTAGATATTAACAAACCTGAATGGGTAGAAACACTTGGAGTTCTCGATAAATTTCAAAAATTAGGTATAGTGATACGAAATGATAACGATTCTGTTGAAATGATTAACTTCAGAAAGAGACAAGGGGATGCCTTAAATGCTTACGAAAGAGTTAAAAAACAAAGAGCCATGATACGAGTCAAGAACGAAATGATACGAAACGATACAAATGATACGGAAATGATACGCCGTAGAAGAGAAGAGAATAGAATAGAAGATATAAAGAAAGAGAGTAAGAAAGAAAGTCGCTTCGCTCCCCCTCTTTTAGAAGAAATCAAGAAATACTGCTTAGAAAGAAATAACAACATAGATGCCCAGAACTTTATAGATTTCTATACCTCTAAGGGATGGCTTATAGGAAAAAATAAAATGAAAGACTGGAAAGCCGCTGTCAGAACTTGGGAAAACAGAAACAAACCAGTAGTTAATTCGAGGTTAAGAGAAAAATATAAAGGCATAGGAACAAAAATTGAAGTATGAAAACCCCTCTTAGATTCTTAAACGCAAAATACGAAGATATACCGACTGAAATTCAGACTTGTTGCGATAAAATGCGAGAAACAAGAAAGGGTCTTTATGTTCATGGTTCGGTTGGAACTGGCAAAACACATATTCTTTGGGCTTTGAAAAATAAATTTGATGAAAGATGCAAGGAAAATGCCTTGCGAAATATCAATGGCCCATATAGCCGGGTGTATAACACTACCGAATTACTGCATGAAATCAGATCTCAATTTGACCGTAAGAATGAAAACGACACTTTGTCCGAGCTTCTTGAATATAAAGATATTTTACTTCTTGATGATATAGGCGCGGAGAAGATATCAGACTGGGTTATGGAAACATTTTATATGCTCATAAACAGAAGGTATGAAAATATGATACCCACAATTTTTACATCAAATTTTTCTACTGATGAATTAGCAGAAAGGATAGGTGATCGGACAGCTTCAAGAATTGTTGAGATGTGCGATATTTTTAATTTATCAGGTCAAGATCGCCGGCTTAAAAAGGTTAATAACCCAGTTAAAACCTAAAGCGGTTAGGGAGGGTGTGGGTTAAAAGATATGCACAGTTGAGGTTTGACAAACGAACGAACAAAGAATATAATGAATCTATGAATATGAAATGTCACATGGAAAATTGTAAAAGTAAAGTAGAACATCCAGAACGAGAGGATTGGTATGGACTTTGTGATAAACACGCAAAGGAAGAAGCGGATGCAAAAATCTCCGCCCACTTTAGCAAACTTGGTAAAAAAAGCTGGGAAAAAAGGAAGAATGATTTGCTTAATAAATAACTGCTCATTTCAAGAATGCCAAAGAAGATTAAATTAATAAAGGTAAAGTCGTTAGGTGAACTAAAAAAAGAAGCCATCAGAGTTTTCAATGCCTTTATCAGAGCCAGAGATGCGATTAGATTAGGTGGTAGGTGCTACACTTGCGGAAAACCAGGCGACCAAGCCGGACACTACATCCACAGCCACAATTCAGTCCGATTTAATGAGATTCTGTGTAATTTACAATGCTTCAACTGCAATCACTATGCTTCCGGTAATCTCGGAGTATATGGAGAGCGACTGATTAAAGAACACGGATTAGTAAAAATCCAAGAATTACGAAGATTGGCGAACCAAACTAAAAGATTTAGTAAAGCCGAACTTGAGGAAGTCATCAAAACCTACCATAGTTAACAGAGGTAATAAATATATAAAATGACCCTAACCCCTATATCAAGCAAAGTAAATAACTA
>ERZ1292625.1291-Hain-H41-01um-R1-1291-length-30845-cov-40_pt1 | contig 14710 bp, 24 predicted proteins | sample MGYA00564400_ERZ1292625 | MGnify/ENA primary metagenome ERZ1292625 (study PRJEB36523, sample SAMEA6512639) | groundwater metagenome | collected 2019-01-08 | study: AquaDiva: Metagenomics assemblies of 32 groundwater samples | reverse complement strand
CAAATCCTCTCCACTTTTAAATTTTTGGGTACAACTCCTACTTCAACCTGTATTCCACTTCCAACCTGTGCATATAACCAAGATCCCAATGTCGTTTGCAAAATTGGAGAAAAACCCCCTGACGGAGGCACCTGGTGCCCTCGCCCAACGCCTGCTTATTAAACCCTTTTTGAGTGTTTTTTGAGCCAAGAGGAAATTTTATTCTACTTTCTTCATTATTATTGACTTGCCGTCAGGGGTTATATCCATTGAAACTCTTGTTCCTTCTTTTATATCCAATTCGTCACATATTTCCTTTGGAATAATCAAACAAAGTTGCCCTTTATATTTTATAACTTTGGATGTATAAATTTTACGCATGCAATTCTGCCTCGACCCCTTTGGAGATATACTGTTTCATCAGGGTTTGATAAGGCATATCTTTTTTATTGGCAACAACTTTTACTTTTGCCAATAAGCTGGTAGTAATTCTCAAGGAAATTGGCTTTCTAGTTAATTGTAAATTAGGGAATATTACCCTTTTTGCTTTTGACCAATCAATATAATCAACTGAGGAATGAGTGTCCCAAAATTTCCTCTCTTCATCCTCATTTTTAAAATTAGGTATTTGTTTAAGTTTCTTGTTCATACTTATTTGTTTCTTTCTTATCCATCCTTCTAACAGAAATTATTCTTATCTTTCCCTTTCTGACCGTAAAACTGATAAAGAGTTTTTTATTTTTATCTGTTACTCCTAAACATTGATATCTTTTTTCAGTCTTTGAATGTTCCTTGTCTTCTGAAATCAGTGGTTCGTTAAGAAAAATCTCTTCTGCTTCCCTGTTTTCGATGCCATGTTTCTTAAAGTTCTTCTCAACATTCCCCTTGTCCCATTCAAATTCTATTGGCTCAGAAATTATAATTTTATCCATAATTAGTATATACCACGTAAATACGTTTTGTCAAGTGCGTTTTCGGGTGATTACTTTTCTGACGGCCTCTTCGATATTTTTTGATTTGAGTCCAAACTTCTCCCAAAGCTCCTCCCAACTTTTCGCTGACTCTCCAAAGGAATCTTTTACTCCAACAAATTCTATTGGGACGGGGAAATTCTTCGCTAGGACTTCGGCGATGGCCGATCCCATTCCCCCGGCAATTTGATGCTCCTCAACCGTGACCACTGCTCCACAAACTCTTGCGGCTTTAACAATCCCCTCAACATCAATTGGTTTGATTGTATGGCAATTTACAACCATTGCATCGATACCAACTTTTTTAAGCTCCTCCGCAGCTTTTAATGCCTCCACAAGAATCGGACCTGTTCCGATGATTGCCACTTCCGGCTTTTCGCCGTACCGGAGAACATTTACTTTTCCTACTTCAAACCTGTCTTCTTTTTTAGTTATGACTTCTGTGTCTTGGCGAGCGAGGCGAAGATAAGATGGTTTTCCGTTCTCTGCAACTGCAACGGTAGCTTTTTTTGCCTCCTCAAAGTCACATGGTGAAACAACTACCATATTAGGAATTACCCGCATGAGTGCAATATCCTCCAAAGATTCATGAGTTGCGCCGTACATAGATGCTCCAAACCCTGCATGAGCGCCAATTATTTTTACGGGGAGATCATTTAAGGCAACTGTAACTTTGATTTGTTCAAAAGTTCTTCCGGGAGAAAAAACCGCGTATGAAGTTGTAAATGGAATCTTCCCGGCTTCAGCCATTCCGGCGGCAACTGTGACTAGAGATTGTTCGGCAACGCCGACCTGAAAGAATCTGTCTGGAAATTTTTCTGCAAACTCTTTGACACGAGTCGAGTCTGCAAGATCGGCGGTGAGAACCACAACATCTTTATTCTTCTCACCAATCTCAACAAGTGCTTCCCCAAACCCGTCTCTAACTGATTTTAATTTAGTATCTTTATCCATTCTGATTTATTTCCTCAATCGCTTTTTTATACTCTTCATCTGTTGGCGCTTTTGCGTGCCAATCGGGATTGCCTTCCATAAAAGAAACTCCTTTCCCAAAAATTGTACTTGCCAGGATCACGCAAGGACTGTCCTTGAGTGTCTTCGCTTTTTCTACTGCGCTCAGGATTTCACTGAAATTGTGGCCGTCAATTTCGATTACGTTCCAGTCAGATGCCTCGTATTTTTCTTTTAAATTTCCAAGAGGCATTATTTCTTCAACTGTTCCTTCTATTTGAATTTTATTGCGGTCAACAAACTGAATCAGATTGCCTAAATTATATTTAGCCGCAAAGTTAACTGCTTCCCAATGATTACCCTCATCGTGTTCGCCGTCACTAGTCATGCAAAAAACAAATGAATCTTTTTTAATTGCCGCATATCCTGCGGCCTGTGCCAAACCAAGACCAAGAGGACCTGAAGTATTCATAATGTCTTTGAGCTTTGTACGCTCGGGGTGCCCTTGAAGGGCTGATCCCAATTCTGTATAAGTTCCCAGATCATCCTTACTGATAAGTCCTTTTTCTGCCATCACTGCATATAGCGCCGGACAAACATGGCCATTAGAAAGGAAGAAACGGTCGTTCTCTTCTAAGATTTCAAAATATAGAGCCACCAAAATTTCAGTTGCGGATAGGGATCCCCCAGGGTGGCCACTACCGGCTTTATAAATCATCCGAATAATATCTTTTCGAATAGACTTTGCTATTGTTTGCAATTCTTGTGTTGAAGTTTTCATACTAGTTTCTAGTGCCTAGTCCCTAGTGACTATTTCGAAAAAGCTTTGTCATACTCATCCCTATCTCCGTCATGTGTGTGGTCGCGAACTTCAACTTTTTGCTCGAATTTGGCAACGGTCGAGAGAACCTCTTTTTCGTTACTGCAAATTTCAAAAACTGACATTTCTTTTGCGTCAATGTTCATATTTTTCCTAAATGCCTCAATAATTTCTATCCAAAAATCTCCAAAGAGAATAAACGGCTTGTGGTGGCCAAAGTAAAGTTTGGCCAAGACCCAAGCAGTTCCAAACTCGCTCACGGTTCCACTTCCACCTTTAAAAATAATAAACATGTCGGAGTTTTCCATAAGCTTAAACATGCGGTCAATGTAATTGGTTGTTACAATTTCCTGATCAGGTACGTTGCCAACATATTTTCCTTCAAAGCCTGGGGCATTAACCGGATCAAAAGTTACAGTAAGAGTTTTACCTCCTCCTTTTATTGCTCCTTGGGTTGCCGCCTGCATTACGCCGGGTCCACCGCCGTCAACAATTACATACCCCTCTTTCGCCAAGGCCTCAGCAACGTCAAATGCGCATTTATAAGTTTCGTTCGCTTCACTAATATCTGCATCGCCAAAGAATGCAATGTTTTTTATATAATGTTGATTTGAATATTTTTTATCTTCCATACTTTAGAATTTCTAATTGCTCTAATTAACCTAATTGACCTAAATAAATCCCAATTGGGGTTTGGAGCTTGTTTAGAATAATTAGTACAATTAAAATAATTAGGTTAATTTATTAAATGATAAAGTCAGGGCATCGGTCGGCACAGTATTACCTTCCAAAGTCCGTCCAACTCTGATGACCTGCTCGATAAGCCTGTTTGCGTATCCCCATTCGTTGTCGTACCATGCAAAAACTTTTACCATATTCCCCGCAACAACCTGCGTTAATGGCAGATCCACTATTGCGGACTCACTTCTGCCAATGATATCTGAGGAAACTAAATTTCCCTCAGAAATGGCCAATATGCCCTTGTATAAGGGATTTTCAGAGGCTTCAATAAAGGCTTTATTTACCTCTTCTTTTGTCACGTTTTTCTTCAAGATTAGTGTAAAGTCGGTAATCGATCCCGTTGTTGTTGGAACCCTCAAACTCATTCCATCAAATAGTCCTTTAAGTTCCGGTATGGTTTCTGTGGTCGCAATTGCGGCGCCTGTTGAAGTTGGGATGATATTTTCGGCGGCAGCTCTCGCCCTTCTTAGATCTTTATGTGAACTATCCTGTAAATTCTGGTCATCGGTATAACTGTGAACCGTTGTCATCATTGCTTTTTCTATTCCAAACTTTGAATGAAGGACGGCAGCAACCGGGGCAACACAATTTGTGGTGCAGGAGGCATTGGAAATCACCTCAGGACTTCCTTTAATTTCGTTTACCCCAATCACATGTGTCTCAACGTTTCCTCCTTTAGCCGGTGCCGATATCACAACACGTTTTGCTCCCCCAACCGCGTGTTTCATCGCCCCTTCCGCATCCGTAAACTTTCCCGTTGCTTCAATTACAACGTCAACACCGTACTTTCCCCAAGGTATTTTTGCGGGATCCTTTTGTGCAAGAAGTGGAACCTTAATGTTTTTATCGGAAATCAGAAGTTCTCCTATCAATGGATTTTCGTCAGTAGCTTTGTCCGGACTCTGTACTTCTGTACTCTGTACTTTGTACTGGAACTCCCGGTACATGGTGTCGTAGTTTGTTAAATGCGCCCAACCGGCAGAGTCCATGCTCCCCGAAGTATTAATTGCACCAAACTGAAGTTCATCGGCATGTTTTAAAACGCCAATTCTAAATGCGAGTCTTCCTATCCTTCCGTATCCATTAATTCCTACTTTAATCATATAAGCATAGCTGATGTCAGAATACGCCTGTCATGAGCATTAATATCATTCTATCCCCTCTTGCCAATCAGGTAAAGATCACACTCTCACCTACTGATGTATAATTTCTTGTATCTATATGAGGATTGCATATTTTACCGATACATTTCTTCCCAGAATCGATGGTGTCACCTATACAATATTCGAACACACCAAACTTCTTTCGATACGAGGAAACAAAGTTAGGATTTACGCACCTGCCTACCCCGAGAGAAACAAAAACGAAAAATTAAATGGGGTTGTGATTGAGAGGTACTCCTCAATCCCTCTTCCCACTTATAAAGGCACACGCATTTCTTTTCCAAACATCTATACAATGTATAAGTCAATAAAAAAATTTAACCCTGACATAATTCATTTTCATACACCCGGGTCTATTGGCATTTTAGCAATTCTCATTGCAAAATTTTTAAAGAAGCCACTTGTTACTACCTACCACACACTGTGGTCCGAAACGCTCCCACCACTTCCACTTTTTTGATAACTGCAATGTGGTTGTCTCACCTGCCAAAATAATAATGCACGAACTATTGATTCACAATCACAAAAGCAAGATTGTGGTTGTGTCCAACGGAATTGACACAAATAAATTTAAGGCAAAAGCCAGACCTAAAACAAATTTTAAAATATTGTATGTAGGCAGGTTGAGTCACGAAAAAAATGTTGATATGGTAATAAAAGCATTTGCTAAAGTGGCAAAGGAAATCCCAGAGGCCAAAATGGAGGTTGTCGGCGACGGACCAGTACTAAAATCTCTAAAAAATCTAACCGATAAACTTAAACTAAAAAACAAAATTGTGTTCCACGGCTCCATAGTCAGAGAAAAACTTGCTAATTATTACAATAGGTGTGACGTTTTTGCTACAGGTTCAGCTATGGAAGTGCAACCTCTAACACTTTTGGAAGCAATGTCCTGCGGGCTCCCAATCGTCGGGGTTAAAAGGGCCGGAGTTGCAGAAATGATTACCAACAATGTTAACGGCTATCTTGTTTCACCTTCAAATTCTAGCGCCATGAGTATAAAAATAATTAAAATTCTTTCGGACAATAAACTACGACTTAAGTTTAGCAAAAATAGCCGCAAAATCGCAAAAGAAAACAGCCTGCTTTCGTCGATACGAAAACTGGAAGATTTGTACAAACAAACAATCCGCACCCACAAGGGGTAAACGTTACATCTTCTTTTTCTTATCCATAAGCATTGCGTATGCTCCCCAAAGTCCTGAGAGTCCCACAGCCGCATAAATAATCATTACAACTGTTGGCCATTTACCAAATACCATACCAACTAAATCAAAATTGAGTACGGACATGAAGCCAACTTCGAGTGCTCCCAATATCACCAACCATTTGGACAGTGTCTTTAATTTCATAATACTCACCTCCGCCTAAGAGATAGCGCCCTTGGCGCATCTCATGGCGCCACGTTGGATGCTTTAGCTATCCAACTGTGGCATATATTTAACAATAGCACATTTTATTTCCTTACATCAATGCTTCAATTCCCGGAAGAGTTTTTTTGGTAATAAATTCAATCATTGCCCCCCCACCAACGGAAATCCAATTAAACTTATCTCCCAAATTCATCTGAGAAATAACATTTAATGTATCCCCTCCGCCTGCAACTTTAAAAGCAGGTGACTCAGAAACCGCTCTAAATACTTTTTCCGTTCCCTGTTTGTGCCCTCCATCTTCATATTTTCCAAGAACTCCCGCTAAAACAATGGTTTTAGCTTTAAGAATTTCTTTTTCAAATCTCTCGATAGTGTTTAGGGTTATGTCTTCTTTGTCCATATTAAGGTTCCCGACTATAACTTTTTTGCCATCTCCTTGAAGCCTTACACTTTCAAGCGCTGCATCCCCCAAAAACTCGGGGAGCCTCCCCCCAACCAAAACTTTGTCGGCAAGAACGGATAGCGGTTCGATCATTTCTAATTTATCCTTTTTAATACCTGAAATAATAATTAGAAGTGGTCTTTTTGGATTTTCAATAACTTTACTCAAGTTCTCTACCTCTTTTTCAAATCTAAAACCAGCTGCATGAGGAAGTAATTTTGGTAATCCAACAATTGAAACTGCATTCCTATGACTTTCAGCAAAAGAATCGTTTATGTATACATTTCCTAATAAAGCTAACTCTTTAGCAAATCCTGGATCATTTTTCATTTCCCTATGATCAAATCTCAAGTTTTCTAAAACAGTAGCTCCCCATTTATCAAAAATGGGCTGAAATGGCTTAAGACTCAAACTCTCGTTAACCTTTCCATCGGGCCGGCCTTTATGGGCCAAGATAATAATCTCTGCACCTTTTTCTTTTAAATAATCTAAAGTTTCAAATGAAGATTTTATTCTTAAGTCATCTGGATTCGGATTAGTATCCAAATCCAACCTAAGCAAAACTTTTTTGCCGGCTACATCAAGTGAGGTTAGTTTGGGCAGGTCCATAACTTAAGTCTAGCAGTTTGTAAAATTAACTTAAACCCTCGTAAATAAATTGTTTTATCAAAGTCTGATACGGAATATCTTTCTTGTGTGCTCTCATTTTAACTCTATCCAAGAGTGAGTCCGGAATTCTTATTGTAATGGGGCTAGATGTGAGTTTTAAATTAGGAAAGACCCATCTTTCCATTTTGGAATAATCCACGTATTCAGTAGAGTCGACCCTTTGCCAAAATTTGCTTTCTTCGGCTTCAGTTTTAAATTTGGGGATCTTTTTTAGCTTTTTCATATTTCTCCACCTCCTCTCTATGCATTCTTCTTGCTGAAATAACTCGAACTTTATAATTTCTAAGGGTAAAAACTACAAAAAGATTTTTTTCGTCATTTGTTCTACCTAAAATAATAAATCTTTCTTCTTTTTGAGAATGTTTTACATCAGGAACTATATACGATTTCTCGCTTACAAACACTTCCTCTGCTTCTTTGGGTGTGATGCCGTGTTTGATGGAACTTTTATCTAAATTTCCGCCATCCCATTCAAAGCTGATTTGCTTACCCTTGACTCTCATTGTACATATGATATATGTACATTATCTTTCTGTCAAGGCCTAATGGTTGACATTCACACACACACAACCTAGAATACCGATCATGACGGAAGAAATTCAGGGAAATTATAAATGTGCAAGGAAGGGTATGGGTGTTATGGTCACTCAGCCACGACCAGGGCAGACACAAAAGGCGCTTATTACTGAAGCCCACATTGAAGCTGAAAAAACCCAATACATCTGCAACCAAGGAGCTTTTAAGTCTTGTCCTCCAAATTGCCAGATAAAAGAGCTTATTGAAAAAACAAAAGGTTTAGCTACTCCACACCTGCATGTTCAAGACTAGTTATTAGCCTCGATTTTTTCAATTTCTTCAAGACGTTTTTCGTGCCTGGCTTTGCCGTCAAATTTTGTTTCTAAAAACGCAATTAACATTCCCTTTGCTTCCTTTTCTGTTGTGAAGTCAGCGGCAATCACAAGAATATTCATGTCATCATCACTTCTTCCGGCTTTCACTTGAAGTACTGATTTTCCAATTGATGAGCGGATGCCGTCAAATTTGTTGGCAACAACATCAACCCCCACCCCACTTCCACACAAAAGGACCCCTCGTGAACCTTCATTGTCTCGTACCATGAGGGCAACTTGTTCCGCATACTTTGTATAATCATCGGACAAATCGATCGAATTTGCCCCCAAATCTGTAAATTCGTACTTAAGCTCATATAACCATCTGGCAATTTTTTCTTTTAAGACAAACCCCCTATGGTCGGCGCCTATGTAAATTTTCATATTACTTAAACCCTTCTATTAATTCTAAGATCGCAGTTCTTGGATCACTTGAAATAACAATACTGGAGGCAACCGCAAAACCGACTGCTCCAAGTTCTAAACTTTTTTTAACATCGTCAGCCGTCCTAATTCCTGCACCGACAATAAGTGGAATCCCAGCTAGCTTGGCAACTTCTGCAGCCTCTTTTATTACTTCTGGTTTTGCAGTTGAAACAGAAACAGTTGAGGAGCCTACCAGCTCTGCTGGTTCGTAGGCTAAATAGGTTGGGCTTAAAGAAGTAATGTTTTTAAGCTCGGCTATATCGTTTGCAAAAATCAGGGTTTTTAAGCCCGCGCTTTTTGCGCGGTCGCTAGCCTTTGCAAGTTCTTCAAAGTTGACAAATTTCATCTCAGAATGATTTAAAAAAGTTCCCACCGCCCCATCCTCAAGTACCGCTTCAGGAACGATTGAGCCTGTGTGTGCTCCAAACTCAACTGCATCAACTTTTTGGGTCCAAACTTCAAGAGTGGTCGAAGCAACAATTTCCTTTACGTCTACGGCTTGAACAACGGGGACGATTTTTATCTGAGCTTCGTGGGCAACTGCCTCTAATATCTTGGTCAACTCAACGGCCTTTTGTCCAGTTCCCTGTTCATAGGTCTTGTAGTTTACGAATATCATTGTGCTATACCCAAAATCGAATCAAACTTTCCTTTGTCAAAACCCATTATTGTCTCGCGTGTACCATCATCCTTAACAACTAAAGTAAATGGCACTCCCAAAAATCCGCCAGAGACTTCCGACATTTCTTTTTGAGAGACTTCATCCATATCTACTAGTTTTTCAGTGAATGCAATACTTTTTGAAGTCAGATAATCCTTAAGCATTTTGCAATAAGGACAAGTTGTGGTTGAGTAGATAATAATTTGCACTAACTAATTGTACTGCCGTTAGAAGGATCCTTCAAGGATGTTACTACTATTAAGAGTTACAATTACTTTATCGTAGCCCGGGAATTTTGCGGAACTGTATTCCAGAAGATATCCGCCCTTTGCAACTCTCATGTTTCCAAGAAGAACTTTCTTGCCATCTTTCTCAAGCCAAACTTGATATGCCCCATTTGCTGGTGATGGTAAATCTGCCAAAACTTCTGTTCTTGTGGCAATTCCAAACCCATCTCCTCCGGAAACATCTTTAAGCTCGGTTTTTTCTACGTCCGCCGGAACCTGAAGTCCTCCAAATTTCTCTTCAACCTTTTGTTCAATAGTTGGAGTTCCCTTCAACGACTCTTGGAGTTTGGCATCCCTATTATTTTTTACGACAAGAATTGTCGCAGTTAAAAGGGCGACAACGGCTATACCAATTACTATATCCTTTGCTTTCATAAGTTATGAGCGAAAAATAACACTTATAATCATATTTGTCAACTGACAGGGGTCCCCCCTGTCACTCACAGCATCCACTTTATATCTTGTTCCCATTCTCCGCATATTTACCGCACAATTCACGCAAGCTTTAAGTATATAGCAAAAAGCACCAAAACTACCGATACCAAAAGCCATTGCGTTGAGGCTAGCCAAATATCAAGACCAAGATATCCAAATCCGGAGAAAATAATAGCGATAAGTGCGCCTCCGATCAGAGTGCTTGAAAGTTTATTTTTTGAATATTTATCTAATTTCAATTATTTTCACCTCCACCCTACATCTGTCCCACAATACCTCTAACCAATTTACCAACTATAAATGCAATTATTGCGCAAGATCCTCCAAGAAAAAGCATTTCGAAAGCTCCCCTTACAGCATTTTTGTGTGTAAAACTGCTCCTGATCATTCCGACAATTACCAAAAACAACGCCATAAATATACTTGAATAAGTTAGGGCATAATTAAATCCAAAAAGATATGGTGTCAATGGAATAAATCCACTTACTACAAAAGAGAAATAGGTGACAATCCCCTGCATCACAGGAACATCTTGCTTCCAGTGGGAATTTTTCATCCCCTTTTCATAGTCAACTTCACTTCTTGCTCCCAGATAAATTCCCATCGCCATCGAAAACCCGTCGGCCAAAAGATTTGCGAAACCAAGAATGAGAACAACACTTGCTGTAAGTCCGCCACCAACAGCTCCCGCAACAACTGCAAACGTTGTAACAATTCCGTCATTGGCGGCAAAAACCACATCCCGCAGAAGAGATGCGTCACGATTTATCCGTCCGTAAGCGGTCATATATATATATATTACCACTTGACCAAAAATGAAGTTGAAAGTAAATTCATTAGATAGGTGAATTGTGGTGTGATTCCACAGGTGTGCCGCAACCGTTAAACCCGGATCCCTAAAAAAACCCGAGCAGGAAATATGTCATACGCAGAAGCACCCGAAAGAACATTAGTTAGAATTGCAGAAGATAAGAACTGGCTAAGCCAACCTCTCAACGTACTCTCCAGAGACCTTCAAACTTGCGGAAATGAATCAAATAGAACTTGGGATTCATTTTTTTATGAGGATAGGAACGGAATTCTTTTTGACCCAATAAGAAATGAGCCAATTATTGGTGCCGACGGTGGAGATAAAGCACAAGAGACGGTTAACGAAAGTCTTCAAAATTGGTTTACCGAAAATGATTCTGGTATCGCAATTAGGATTAGCGCAAAAGGAGGAATGTGGAGATATCCAGATAATCAATTAGAAATTTATCGCATATCTTATAAGTTTGGCTCTAAACAAAAAGTTGTTCTTTGTGCCTTTCATCAATATGATGGTCAAATTGACAATCCAAAAGAAATACGTGGTAGTTTATTTACAAAAGAAGATTCCGAACAGGAAGTTTTTGAAATTATCGATTGGGCAAAAAGGATTTCGAAAACCGAAATTAAGTATCATGCAGACAATTCTCCCGAGAAAGAGGAAAAATCCCGCAATTACGCAGAGTCATTGAAATCTGGAGTAAAACCAGTAGTTGTTTTTGACCAAATGAAACAATCCAAATTTCTTGGTAATAATCCTATCGGTTGCCCTCCAGGAATGTTTGGAACAGCTTCAGAAATTCTTGGTGGAAAGTCGATAATAATGGAAGGAAAAATGGTAAGAAATTGTGGTAAATGTGGCAAAACTATAAATAGAGTAATCTTTAAAGGATACAAATGTGATTGTGGTGGAGTATATGAAGGCTGTTAATTCCTGATATACTCATAGCATGCAAGTTTCAGTTGAGGTTAAAAGAACAGGTAAAAAGGGTCGTGGTGTTTTTGCTCTCCGCGACTTCAAAAAAGGTGAAATAGTTGAGATGGCCCCCGCCTTAATTTTTAACACCAAAGAAAGAAAGAGATTAGAAAGAACTCCACTCTCCCATTACATTTATCCCTGGCGGAGTACGCGCGGGGCAGCTCTTGTTTTTGGATATGGGTCAGTTTACAATCACTCATTTACTCCAAACGCTGACTGGAAGCAAAATTTTAGAAACACTACCATGGTTTATAGGGCAATAAAAGATATCAAAAACGGGGAAGAAATTACTGTTAACTATAACGGCGAACCGGACGACGCCTCCCCCATCGATTGGTTTGAAGTGGAATAAACTAGCTCCATGTTCTTAATCGACAAAAATTCATGGAAAGTGAAGAAAACTAAAAACAAGGGATTTGGAATTTTTGCCAAAAAAACAATAAAAAAGGGCACTGTAGTTGGCGATTACTTGGGACGCGTAATCAAAATTGCCGAATACAATCTCAATTTGGATAAAAAGGGGCTTTACCTGATGTTTCTAAACGACGAAGCTGCAATTTATCCCGATCTAAAAAAACCCGGAATTCACCTTTTTAATCATTCTTGTGAACCTAACTGTTTTATATATTCTTACCGCGGTCATACATTATTTTTTGCTTTAAAAAACATTAATGCAGGTGAAGAGCTAACAATTTCATATCTTATTCCTCCAAAAGACAAAGATTGTAATCCATGTACGCATGTTTGCCGTTGCAGGAGCGAGAGTTGCACTGGTACTATGCATACGGAAAAAACTAAATACAAAATCTGGCAAAAGTTTCAAAATGAAATGAAGAAAAAAACCGAAACTGCAAAATTTGTGGTTGGTAAAAACCTGCCAAAACTTAAAAAGTATCCAATCAGAGTCCCGGGTAGATACATTAAAACTCTACTTCTTGATTTAAAATTGGCAAAGTAATGTCACGAATCCCCAACTTATCGGAAATAAGTTTAGACAGTGCTTCCCGCGGACCATCCTCCCCATGAGTAATAAACACTTTTTTTACATTTTTAATATGCGCTAGCCAGTCCATTAGTTGTTTTTGATCTGCATGTGAGCTCATTGTTTGGATGCTGGTAACTGTCGCGTTTACTTTAACATTCATCCGCTCAATTCGGATATCTTTTTTACCTTCAAAAAGTTCGCGTCCCAAAGTTCCCTCCCCCTGATAGCCCACGATTAAAAGACGTGTTGAAGCAATTGGCAGATAGTACCCAGCATGTCCCACAATTCTTCCTCCTGTCATCATTCCGCTCCCGGCAATAATTACTTTTGGACCGGGTGAGGCGTGGAGTCCTTCACTCTCTTTCCCCCCAGAGATAATATTAAGTCCGGGAAAATCAAAAATGTCCCCAATTTTTAAGTCGTTCTGAATGTGAGGATTAAAATCTTTTGGATAATTAACATAAACTCTGGTGGCTTTTTCCGCCATCGGGCTGTCCATATAAACCTGCGTATCCGGCTTAACTTTTCCCTCTTTCTTAAGATGCATAATCATGTGCATTAGTTCCTGTGTGCGGTCTAGGGAAAAAGCGGGAATAAGAAGCGCTCCACCAGTTTTTTCAATCTCGTTTATTTCAAAGGTAAGTGCGTCAACAGGAGAGCCTTCCGGGTGAAGCTTGTCGCCGTAAGTGGACTCAATCACCACTGCATCAGCTGAACTAACCAGCTCGGTTTCCTGTTCAAGTGCCTCCGGGGTATTTCCAAGGTCTCCGCTAAAAACAATTTTTTTAATTTCACTATTGGGGCTCATGTCAGTAATCTCCAAAAATGCAGATCCCAAAATGTGCCCGGCATCGCGGAAAGTCACCATAAAGTCCCCAATTTGTTTAGGGGTTCGGTACTCAACAGTTTCGAACTTCAAAATAGTTTGGGTGGCCAAGTTTCTGTCATAGAGAATTTCCTTACCGCCTGCCTGCCGGCGAGGCAGGTCATCTTTGGCAATTTTGGCGGCGTCCAGTAGTGTAATTTCGGTCAAATCCCGGGTTGGAGGTGTCATCCAGATATTTCCACTGTAGCCACCCTTCAAAATTATCGGGAGTCTTCCACAATGATCCAGGTGGGCATGTGTAAGAACGGCTCCGGAGAGCAAGTTTGTATCATAGTCATAAGACTCACGATTTAGACTTTCTATCTCTGTTGGCCCTTGGAACATACCTAGATCAATAAGAATTGACTTGTCACTTCCAGAAGTGAGTACGTACGAAGATCCGGTAACGGTACCCGCGGCGCCAAGAAATTTTAGCTGCATATACTTAACTTTACAATAAGTGTATAATCACGGCTATGGGAAGTTTTGACAGAGGCGGAAGAGGTGGAGGAAGAAGCTTTGGCGGAGGCTCTCGTGGTGGATTTGGGGGCGGACGCAGCTTTGGAGGCGGTAGAGATGACCGTGGACCAAGAGGCGATAGGCCAATGTTCAAAACCACATGCAGTAACTGTGGAAAAGAGTGTGAAGTACCTTTTAGGCCTACAAACGGTAAACCCGTCTATTGCAGTGATTGTTTTGAAAAAATGGGCCCAAGGAGAGAAGACAGAGAAGATCGAGGTAGCTTCAGAGCTCCGGTTTCAGAATCCAATAAAGCTCAACTTGATATGATAGTTGTTAAACTTGATAAAATAATCAGGCTTCTTGAACCAAAAGTCGAGGCTGTCATCAGCCGAGATCCCGAGGAGGCCGTTGGATCCAAAGAAGTGGAAGTTATAAAGGCACCAAAAGTCAAAAAGACAGCTAAAAAAGGTTCAATCAAAAAATAAGTTAAGAATCTTTAATCAAACTCCAAGTGGCATACTCAGGAAGTGTTAAATATCAAACTTATCTTTGGGCGTCGTATTCAACTTGTTTGACCTCATCTTCAGCTACTTTCCTAATTCTTGCAATTTCCTCTTCAGCTGCCGACTGCCTATCATCAAAAGCGATTTTGTCGGCTTCATCTTTTGCCCTTTGAGCTTCGGCATCTATCGCATTTTTTTGTTGTTGTAAGTTTGCCATATACCCGATTATACCACTTACAAACCCAAAAGACGCACAAGCCTACGAACTCCATATAAATGGTATTCTGAAGTTTCTTCAAAA
>ERZ1292625.2926-Hain-H41-01um-R1-2926-length-14711-cov-10_pt1 | contig 14711 bp, 14 predicted proteins | sample MGYA00564400_ERZ1292625 | MGnify/ENA primary metagenome ERZ1292625 (study PRJEB36523, sample SAMEA6512639) | groundwater metagenome | collected 2019-01-08 | study: AquaDiva: Metagenomics assemblies of 32 groundwater samples | reverse complement strand
TGGAATACCGGTATTTGGATTTGAGAGACCCGAAAATGCAGAAAAATTTAGAAAAGAAATCCGAGGTTTTGCGATTTTTAAATAATTATTTAAAAGAACAAAAATTTATAGAAATTGAAACGCCGGATTTGACAAAAGGCACGCCTGAAGGAGCGCGAGAATTCGTTGTGCCTTCAAGAAAACATTCCGGAAAATTTTACGTTTTGCCCCAATCACCCCAACAATTTAAACAGCTTTTAATGGTTGCTGGCCTCGAAAGATATTTCCAGATTGCGCGGTGTTTTCGCGATGAAGATTCTCGCGGCGATCGTCAGCCGGAGTTCACCCAGCTTGATGTTGAGATGAGCTTTGTTGAAGAAGATGACGTGATGAATTTAATTGAAGAAACGTTGATTAATTTAATTAAAAAAATTTTTCCCGAAAAAAAGATTTTAAAAGAACCGTTTCCAAAAATAGATTATGATGAGGCGATAGCAAAATATAAAACTGACAAACCGGATTTAAGAGAAAATAAAAACGATTCCGATGAATTGGCGTTCGCATGGGTGGTAAATATGCCGCTTCTGGAATATTCTGAAACCGAGAAAAAATGGGTTTCTTCGCATCATCCGTTTACCGCGCCCGCAACGACCGATATAAGCGAACCGGAGAAATTAAAAGCAAAAGCGTATGATTTGATTTTAAACGGCTATGAAATCGGTGGCGGGAGTATCAGGATTCATAATCGCGATTTGCAAAATAAAATATTTGAAATTTTAGGGCTTACGGCGAATGAAATTGAAGCGCGCTTCGGGCATATGCTTAAAGCGTTTGAATACGGCGCGCCGCCCCATGGCGGGATCGCTTTAGGCCTTGACCGGCTGATGATGATTCTAATGAATGAATCGTCAATTAGAGAGGTGATAGCTTTTCCCAAAACCGGCGACGATCGCGACTTATTAATGGGCGCTCCAAGCGAAATTTCTAAACAACAACGTAAAGAACTTCACATCTGAGAAATGGAATATAAAGTTAACTTAGAAAAATTTTCAGGGCCGCTTGATCTTTTGGCTTCTCTTATAGAAGAGAAAAAAATGGCGATTAATGAAATTTCATTGGCTCAAGCGACAGATCAATTTTTGGGATATTTTAAAAAATTACAGGAAGACACTTTAAATAAGCCCGAATCAATGTCATCAACGGATTATCAAAGAATTTTGGCGGATTTTTTGGTGATTGCCAGCCGCTTGATTTTAATTAAATCCCGTTCGCTTCTGCCCAATTTAGTTTTAAGCCGGGAAGAGGAAGGCGACATCAAAGAGCTTGAAGAACGGCTTAAGGCGTATCAGCAGATTAAAATTTGGGGGCGCGAACTGGGAAAATGGGCTAAGGGCCGGCCCCCTTATCTTTCAAGAGAATCGTATTTTAATTTGCCGCTGATTTATGGTGAGCAAGGTCGAACCATTTTTTATCCGCCGAAAAATATTTATCCGGATAATCTTGCCAAAATTTACAAGGAATTTTTAAAAGCTCTTCCGCAAATTGAAAAATTGGAAGAACAGAATCTTCAAAGGGTTATGACTCTTGATCAAAAAATACAGGAATTAAAAACTCGGATAAATACGGCAATAGAAGCGTCTTTTGCCGATATTTCAAACGGAGTTAAAACCAAGATAGACATTATTTTATCTTTTTTGGCGATATTGATGCTGTTTCGTTCCAGAATTCTGGAACTTTCCCAGGATAAATTATTCGGCGACATCAAGATTAAGCAATGCGTCAATCCATGAATCAAAAATCAATTATTGAAAGTTTGTTGTTTACTTCGGGGCATCCTTTGAGCCAAAAAAAAATGGCCGAGATTTTAGGAATTCTCGAAAGCGATGTTGAAAAATCGCTGAAAGAACTGGCGGTGGATTACGAGCAAAACAGCAGGGGATTGCGATTGGTTTTTTTTGATAATAAAGTTCAACTGGTAATCGCGCCGGAATCTAAGGAAGCAATGGAAAAATTAGTTAAGAGCGAATTTGAAGAGGAACTGTCACAAGCGGCTTTGGAAACGCTCGCCATAGTTGCCTACAGGGGGCCGGTGAGCCGGGCCGCCATTGAAAATTTACGCGGCGTGAATTGCAGTTTTATTTTGCAGAGCTTGGCAATTCGCGGCTTAATAGACAAAAGAAACAACCCGAAAGACGGCCGTTCTTATATTTATAATGTGACATTTGATTTTTTAAAGCATTTAGGCATTAATAAATTAGACGATTTGCCAAATTACACTGATTTAAAAAAATAAATATAAACAATTTTTCTCGCGCGCTCGTCCCACCAGCGTGGGACTCGCTGTCCGATGAAAGCATTTTATTCGCCTACGGCGAAACCATGCTAAAATGCTTTCATAAGCTTCGAAAAATAATTTATATTTATTTTCATACCATGAACGGAAATAAAAATTTTTATTTAAAAATATCTCTGCTAATTTTAGCCGCTTTTTTTATTTGGATTTTTAGCTCTCCTAAGAAGGATTTTTCGGCTTTCAAAGCCGAAAAATCCTCAGAGTGGCAGTCAAAAACGTCGACGGCGCTTACAAATTTTGTGCCGCCAAATCTTGCGGTTTTTAAAGATTCTGAAAACACTTTGCCCAAACGCAATTGGACAGTGCCGTTTTTGGAGCTTGAGGCCCAAGCGGCTTTAGCGATAAAAACCGATGGCAGCAGGGTTTATTACAACAAAAATATTGAAATGCAAAGGTCCGTTGCTTCGCTTACAAAATTAATGGCCGCCATCATTGTTTTAGAAAATTACAATTTGGATGAAGTTATCAAAATTCCTCTTAGCGCCGTCAGAAGAGAGAGCGCGACGGGGAATTTAAAGTCCGATGAATTAATAACAGTCCGTTCGCTTTTAAATATAATGCTGATTGATTCTTCCAATGACGCCGCTTTTGCTCTCGCCGGAAAAAGAACGGATTTTATTTTACTGATGAATAAAAAAGTCAAAGAATTAGGCCTGGCCAATACTCACTTTACCAATCCCGACGGCCTTGATGAACCGGGGAATTATTCCTCGGCGCTTGATATTGAAAAAATTTTTAGCTATCTTATAAATAAATATCCCGAAGCGCTTGAAATTTTAAAAACTAAAAACATGGTAGTTTATTCCGCGGACGGTAAAATTGAGCATCGTCTTGAAAACACCAATGAACTTTTGGGCAAGGTGGATGAGGTAGTGGCCGGCAAAACCGGCTACACCGATGAAGCCGGCGGTTCCCTGATTCTTTTAAATAAGAATAATATTATAACTGTTGTTTTGGGATCGCCGGACCGCTTTGGCGAATCGGAAAAATTAATTCAATGGCTTAAGGAAGCCTATATTTGGTAATATGTCGGAAGTTACACGTCTTTTAATTTTAACATTAACATCGTTTCTCGTAGCATTTTTTGCCGCGCCTTTGTTGACTCATTTTTTATTTAAGTATAGATTGGGCAAGCAAATCAGGACCGAAGGGGCGCCGATTTTCGCAAAAATTCACAGCGTCAAAGAAGGTACGCCGACAATGGGCGGAATTTTAATTTGGGGCACCGCTTTATTTTTAGCCGTCGGCTTTTGGTTTCTTTCACTTTTTTTTGATGGTGTTTTCAAAGATCTTAATTTTCTAAGCCGCGCTCAAACTTTCCTGCCGCTCGGCGCTTTAATTTTTTCCGCTATTTTAGGATTTATTGATGATTTACTGGGTATTTTCAAAATTGGGCCGAAGGGCGGGGGACTCTCAATGAAGCGCAAAATTTTGCTTTACACGGCGGTAGCGGCCATTGGCGCCTATTGGTTTTATTTCAAGCTGGGTTGGAATATTTTTTATATTCCTTTTCTGGGGAGTTTTAGCGTCGGTTTTTGGTATATTCCTATTTTTATTTTTATTATAGTGGCCACGGCTTTTTCCACTAATGAAACCGACGGCTTGGACGGCTTGGCCGGCGGCGTTCTTTTGTTCGCTTTCGCGGCGCTCGGGGCTCTGGCTTTCACTCAAGAGCATTATGATTTGACGGCTTTTACCGGCGTTATCGTTGGCTCTCTTTTGGCTTTTCTTTGGTTTAATATCTACCCGGCAAGATTTTTTATGGGCGATACCGGCGCGATGTCTTTGGGCGTCACTTTAGGCGTTGTGGCGATGCTGACCAATGCCGCTATGTTATTGCCTTTGATCGCTTTTATTTTAGTTTTAGAATCCGGTTCGGTAATTATTCAGGTCTTGTCAAAAAAATTCAGGAAAAAGAAAATTTGGCTGTCAACACCGATCCATCATCATTTTGAAGCTATTGGCTGGCCGGAAACAAAGGTGACAATGCGTTTTTGGATTATCTCGGCGGTCACCGCCGCCATCGGCCTCATCATCGGCCTTTTGGGGAAATAAAAAAAACTCGACAGGAGTCCTGCCGAGATTTTTTATTTTCTTAAAGAAAGAGGATAGTGGTCATTTGGAAGAAAAATACTCCCTCAAGGATCAATACATAGGAATAAATTACAAACTTGTAATAAGCGCCAATCCTCCGTTGAGCTATAGAGTCAAATCCCGGAGCTATTTCAAGAATCAAAAGCGGAGTTGCCACAAAAAATATTTTGGAAAGGATAAGACCAAGCAATCCCCAGCGCTCTAAAAAATAATTCAATATCGGACTCGCTTCTTTCAAATAACCAAAATGAATACCTAACGCTGTCATGGTTAAATCCAGAAGACAGATGCTCAATAATATAACGCCGAATCTACTCATTTTAGCCACCTCCTCTGTTTTTATTTAGTTTTTAAGGTTCAAAATTACCAGATCTATTAGTTTATTTTATACCAAATAGTGTTTAAAAAATCAACTTCCGCCGCAGGATAATTTTTTATTGACAGTTTCTAAAAAAGTAGTATATTTTTTTTAGTACTTTGAAATATTTTTTTTTGTAAAATCAAGATAAAAGGAGGCTCTATGCGACACGATTTAGTTCAGATTGCGTTGGCAGCTCTGACTCGGATTGGGTTGGTAGTTCTGGTTCTGGTTGCGTTGATTCTGATGGCGTTGGTTCTGATTATGTTGGTGTTGATAGTGGTGGAGAATGCGTTATATTCGTAGGTCATCTCGGCAGGATTCCTGCCGAGATTTTTTATTGAATGTCGATTCTAAGAATCAATTGTTTGTAATATAAGTTTGTAACATAAAATTTTATTAACTTTTCTAACAATAACAACGATCGTTGGAATTGTTAGAAAAATTAGTTGCAAGATTATAATAATTCAAAATATTTTTTAAAATTAAGGTCATCATCGCAATTTTCCGCTTCAATATATCTCACATAAGGTCTAAGATTAAAAAATTCAATCACAAAATCAATTTCATTTTTACATTCATAGGGATAAATAAACACACTTTTTTGATATTTTGCGAAACCTAACTCTTGCAGTTTTTCTCTCAAAGCATTGCGAGCGTTTTTCAAACGTTCTGGAATGTCAAAAGTAATAATTCTCCATTTCTTATCCCATCTTGTAGGTTTAGGAATTTTCATTTGTTCAAAATTAAATAAAAGCACTGTTTTTTTGCCCTTGTCAGTCAAGACCATTTCAATGGCGCCATCTTTGTTTTCTTTCATGTCAATCATTTTGCTTTTATATAAGTTATTAATAGAATCTTGGAGCTTTTTTCTGTTGATTTCTTGCCATGCCCGATTTATTTTTTTGGCAATTTTAAATTGTTGCCGCGGCGAGCGGCTAAGGCCTAAAGCCGCGCCGCCCACTAACAGCAATAAAATTTTTTGAGTTGTCGCCCCCAATTTTCTAGGCATAGTTACGGTTATAGTTACAGTTTATAGTTGTAATTTAGTTTTAATTTAGTTGTAATTGTAATTATAATCACGAAATTCTAACAATAGCAACGATCGTTGGGATTGTTAGAATTATTGGGGTTAGAGATGAAATTTAATTTTTGATTTAATTTTGATTTTGAATTTAAGCTTATTTTCTAACAATAGCAACGATCGTCTGGATTGTTAGAAATTAGAAAAATAAAAAAACAACCCGCCGAGTTTCCCCGATGGGTTGTTTCAAACTAATTAAATTAGTTTGAGTGAATCTGACACCCTTATGGATGAATCTGTGAACCTTGTCCACCAATAGAGTAAACATAAGGCGTTACTCCATAACCATCATCAGGACCAAAGTTGTCTCCCCATATTTCAACATATCCGTTGGAACATTTTGTGTTATTAAAGACTGTCCCAAAATCAAGATAGGGTGTTAGTCCATAATCACCCGACCATTTTACTAAAACTTTACAAGTGCCATAGTCAGTTGGATAACTTAAATCAGTAGCAGGGGCTGTAATTGTGTATATTCCTTGTTCTTCTCCTGAATTGCCAATCGGCTTACAGCCATATATCTCAGCACGTGTTCCTGGCACAAGATCATACCCAGGAGCATCTATAAACGTACTACAGTCTGCATCAGCACTTGGATTAGCTGCAAATGATGGAATAGTGAAACTACCCATGCCCGCAACGACAAAAAGAGCGACAGACAAAATAATAATTTTTTTCATAGTAATTGACCTTTGTTAGTTTAAAAATTTTCCGACCTTTATTTATGCCTTTAATATATCAAATCCTATAAATCAGTCAAGTCAAAAAGGATGGTGGGTGGGCAGTTGTCGCTTCAGTTCTCTAAAAATTTTCGGTTTTTCAATTCTTTAGTTGTAGTTATATTATAATTATAAATTATAATCACAAAATTCTAACAATAGCAACGATCGTCTGGATTGTTAGAAATTTATAATAGTATATCAATAGTAAATAAAATGCTAAATAATAAAAATAAAATTGTTAATAAGTTGGTAATAAATTGTTGACAGATTTATAGAGGTATGCTTTATACAAAAAGCGTAGCTTTGGTTATGCTTTCGGTATTTGAGGCCATTCTTGGGTGCCGGGTCAGTTGGATTTCCTCCCTAATCCGACACCCAAAAATGGCCTCACTCCCGCTATGGACTTGTTTTTGCCAATCAACTATATTATTATACATATAAATAAGTTTTTTAGCATCCAGCCGGAGAAACTGGATAGGTCTAATAAAATGACAATAGTTCCAAACAACTGGATGAATGCCATTAAAAAACCAGCTGACGGTCGCCATTATTTTGGCGGTTTTTTTGTAGATTTTTGTTCTTTGTAAACATCGCTGTATTTTCGTTAAATCCCAAAAACACAGAAAGGAGAAAATTATGGCGAAATTAGTAGTAATGGGTAGCGGAATTGTAGGTCAGGCCACTGGCAAAGGGTTTATCGCGAAGGGGAATGACGTAGTCTTTTGCGACATCAATCCGGAAGTTTTGGCCAAGTTAGAAAATCAAGGGTATAGAGCTTGTCTCCCAAACTTGCTTGGGCAAGAAACAAATGTTGAAGCGTTTTTTTTGGCCACATCCACACCGACCGTTGATGGCAGGATCAAACTGGATTTTCTAGAATCAGCCGTTGCTAATCTCGGGGGAAGCGTTCTGAAGAAAAGCAATAATTACTGTATTGTCGTGGTAAGAAGTACCGTGCCTCCAAACACGATTGAGGGATCGCTGATTCCTCTTCTTGAAAAATATTCCGAAAAAAAAGCAGGCAAGGATTTCGGTGTCTGTATGAATCCGGAATATTTAAGAGAAGACAGCAACGAGGAGGATTTTAAAAATCCATGGATTATCGTTATTGGGGAGTTGGACGTTAAATCAGGCGAAACGCTTGAGAAGATATACAGTCCGCATAGTTGCCCAATCGTCCGCGTTTCAATAAAAGAAGCGGAAATGCAAAAATATGTCCATAACCTCTTTAACGCCTGCAAGATTTCATTTTTTAACGAGATAAGAACGGTTTGTGAGGCAGTTAAAGTGGATGCCGACAAGATTTTTGCTCTTGTCGCGGAAAGCGCCGAGGGCTCATGGAATCCGAAATATGGAATCCGCAATTTTGGGCCTTATGGCGGGAGTTGTCTTCCCAAGGATACTACTGCCTTTCTCGCTTGGACAAAGGATGAATTAGGAAAATCCATGCCATTGCTAAAGGCGGTGATAAGGGTGAATGAAATCGCCAAGGAGAAATATAACAACGGTTTGGGATAGTAGATGGGAGATAGTCCGTCAAACACGACCGTCTCCCATTATTTTTATTCAATGACTGAATTATTAAACAATTATTTACATATTATCTCTCTTTATTTCCCGTTAGGAGCTATTGGTATTTATCGCTGGTCTGTTTGGATTACAAAAAAAATAGTTGCTAAAAAATATAGGCCAATCACTGAAAATGGGTACAGCAACACCTTATCAATCGTGGTCCCGGTTTATAACGAAGACCCGGATGTTTTTCAGAGGGCCTTAGAATCTTGGATAAGCAATAAACCGGATGAAATTATTGCTGTTATAGATTATACTGACTGGGCTTGTATAGAGAGGTTTAAAAAATTTCAAGAAGAAAATATAAATAGCACACTCATAATTACTGGAAAGCCCGGAAAAAGGGAAGCATTATCAGACGGAATAAAGGCCGCTGAATACAACATAATCGCTTTAGTAGACAGTGATACAATTTGGGATCCTAATATAAGGGGCGCGTTACTATTTCCATTTATTGATCCATTAGTTGGCGGAGTTGGACCTAGACAGGATGTTTTAGATGCAAACACGCTGGCGCGCAGACTTTTTAATATTCATCTCGACCATAGATATTTTGACGAGATGACGTATCTTGCAACAGTCGCAGACGCGTTAACTTGTATTTCCGGAAGAACCGCGCTGTATAGAAAAGAGGCAATTAAAGATTTATGCGAGAAGCTTGAAAACGAAACTTTTTTGGGCGTCAAATGCATAAGTGGCGATGATAAATGTATGACCAGATTAGTGCAAGAAAGAGGTTGGAAGACGCGATATCAAGCCAGCGCGCGCGTGCTCACTCCCGGAGCCCCTGATTTATTGACTCTATTTAAACAACATGTCAGATGGACAAGAAATAGTTACAGGTCTGATTTAAAATCATTAACGAGTAAGTGGATATGGAAAAGAGAGAAATTTTTAGCTTATCATATGACGGATAGATTTACTCAGCCATTCACCCTTATACTTAGCCCGATTTATTTTGTGGTTTCAATAATCTGGGGGTACTGGTTAATAGTCGGTGTCCTATTGGCGTGGTGGCATTTTAGTCGCGGAATAAAATTATACCCTCATTTGAAACACCGCCCGTCTGATATTTTAATACTTCCATTTTATATTTTCACTACTTATCTAATGGCAATTTTAAAAATTTACGCCATGATTACAATCAGACAACAAGGATGGATAACAAGATGGGATAAAAGCCGCTTGCAAACAGGAGTCAATAATATTTTTAGAGTATTAAAATCAACAGTGTCGTATTTTGCCACTGCTTCAATAATAATCCTGTTAAGTTTTAGTGTAGTAAAATATAAAAATATTACCACGGCTTCTAATTACAATGACAATACAATTCAATACAAGCAGAATATTTTGGATAATCAAAAAAGTCAGCAATTCGAATATTATACAATTAAAGAAGGCGATACTTTGTCAAAAATCGCGCGGAGATACAATTGGAATTTAAACGCGATTATTGAAACAAATAATGAAGATATACAGAATCCGAATCATATATATCCCGGGCAGTTGATTGTTATCCCTATTTCAGAATAAAGTGATAAGAATGAGTTTGCCAAAACAAAGCTATGGCACTAGAATGTTAAAATATCTTAATTAATCCAAATTTTATTTTATGAGTAAAAAAACTTTATACATAACCTTAGGCGCTATTTTCATTATCGGGGGTATTGCGATCGCTATCTTTTTTCAGCGTTTTAATAAGAGTATTGTCGTTCAAGAAGTTTCAGCCAGCGGAAAAGTTGAATTACCGACTCAAATTGATCTGCGTTTCAAAAATAGCGGCAAGCTGGTTATTTTGAACGCAAGGGTTGGTGAAAAATTCTCAGCTGGTCAACTCCTTGCTAAACAAGACACTGCCAAACTCAACGCTCAAATCGCGGAAATACAAACCGACATAGATTTACAAAAAGCAAAGTTAGATCAGTTACTTGGCGGCGCGTCCGCGGAAGATATCAATATAGCAGAGATGGCGGTGTCAAATGCCGAGACCGCCATTGCCAATGCCCGGCAAGCGTTGGAGGATGCCAAGAAAAATCTTATTAATAAACTAAAAGACGCCTATACCAAATCTGATGACGCGGTAAGGGGTAAGGCCGATCAACTATTTGATAATCCTAAAAGTTATAGTCCGCAGTTGAGTTTCGTTTATCCAGACAGCCAACTCGAGACCGATGTTGAGCATGAAAGATTGTCAATCGAATCAGTTCTGAATGCATGGTTAGAATCGCTGAATGCGATTTCTACGCAAAGCGATCTTTCATCCGCCGCCGCTCTTGCTGATAAAAATACTGATCAGATTAACTCATTTCTTAATAAAATAGCTTTGATCGTAAGTTCCCTCACCCCCAGCTCTAATCTTTCTAAAACGACTATCAATAAATGGGAGGATGATATTTCTACAGCAAGAAAAAACGTAAATGCCGCTATTTCTAATCTTTCGGCCGCTGAAGAAAATATAAATACAAAAGAGGCAAGATTAAAAACAGCCGAGGATGATTTAAAAACAGCCCAAAACAAGCTCATTCTCAAAAAAGCTCCTGCTCGGTCTCAAGATATTGCTGTGTATGAAGCAAAAATCAGTCAAGATAGAGCTTCCATGCAAAAAATTCAAATACAAATACAAGATCTGATAATTATAGCCCCTTCATCAGGTATTGTGACCAAGATAAGCGGCGAAGTCGGCAAGGTTGTCGGTCCAGGCGTAACCATCGTCTCGCTTGTTCCCAGCGGCGTTTTCCAAATCAAACTGAACGTGGCGGAGGACGACATAATAAATGTTAAACTCGGCCAAGAAGCAAGAATTATATTAGACGCGCTTAAGGGAAAAGAGTTTAGTGGCAAGGTTGTGACGATAGACCGCGCGAAAACTACCGTTCTTTTTGATGAAGAGGACGAACGCATCAAGCCGGGTATGACCGCCAATGTTTGGATCAAAACGGCTACTTCTACGGGGATTTGACTTTTTCTAGGTCTAAGATAAACTTAATTAGTTAAAATAAACTATGTCCAAAAAACCCATTCTAATATTATTCGGAATCACAATTTTTCTGGCAACCTTTCCTTTAAAAGCCAGCGCGGCATTTCCCTGTGGAGTGGCCAACATTCGGTGGGCATCTTCCTCAAATCGTGTTTATATCACGGGTGATGTGGAGTGCACTCTCACCGAAATAAAACAACTCGGATCACAGTCTATACCGCTTACTTTATTGGACCCAGCAAATAAGATCTGGTTTTTGGGCGCAAATTTATTTATACAAAGTGGCGCCAAGCTTGTTTTGCATGGCAGTCCCGTGGGAGGGGATGTTGATGAGTTGCGTCTCAAAAGCAACAATCTAAATTTTAATGGCTTTATAATAATCCAAGCCGATTGGGGAACAGTTGATATTGATAGCACCAAGATTACTTCTTGGGACGAGAATGCCGGCGGACCAGACACTGAATACGCTCAATATAAGCGGACATACATTCAAGTCAAGTCTCGGTTGGGCAGTGATGGCGTGACGCCGCGCGAGTCTCGAATGGATATCAAAAACAGCGATATCGGCTATCTCGGCTATCAAGGGGCGGAAGCATATGGCCTTTCTTGGAAAGTGGTGACTGGAACACTTGATGCGGTAGGGGTATATGGAGATGTCGCGAATAATAAAATCCATAATAATTATTTTGGCGTCTATACCTACGGCGCTCAAGCAATGACATTTGTAAATAATGGGGTCTATGAGAATATTAAATACGGTCTTGATCCTCACGACGATTCCGATTACTTAACAATTAGCGGGAATTATGTCCACAACAATGGCTCGCATGGCATTATTTGTTCCCAGCGATGCAACAATCTAGTCATTACCAATAATAATTCTTCCAACAACGGTGGAAACGGTATTATGTTGCACCGAAATACCAATGATTCGCTGGTGGAAAATAATATCTTACGCTATAATGCCGATTCTGGCATCGCGATTTTTGATAGTCACGGAAATACGCTAAAAAATAACGATGCCAAATATAATAAAAACGGCATTCGTCTAAGCGTGGGAAGTTCAAATAATATTATTGATAATAATAATTTTTCAGGAAACTCCAAATACGGGATGTACTTCTATAAAGGAAAAGATATTTCCACAAGTGGCGACGGTAGATTAAAATTTAACACTTTTAGAAATAATACCGTAAATTCAAATGGATCTGTCGCCGCGAAAATTCAACAGGCGGACTCCAATATTTTTAAAGGCAATGAATTTACTGGAAACGGCAGCTACGCGATTTATCTAAAGGATACTAACAATAATGCATTTGAAGGAAACACCTTGGCTAATAACGCGTTGAATTATTATTACGCGAAATATACCTCGGTAAACACCATAAAGAATTCAGATTCTTTTGCCGTAAAAATCGGAGACATAATAAGCAATATGACTATTACAGATTCAGCAAATGCTATATTAAAAAACAGCAAGAATCTCTCAACTAATGCCTATCCAAGTTATTCCTCAATCATACTTACTAAAGCATTGGCTAGTACATCGGTTGTAAGTTTCAGTCGTCTTCACTTCACTGTAACTCCATCTACGAATGACCTCGTAATAAAATCTACCATATGGAATACTAGCGGCGACTTCTATAAAAAGTGGACGGCAAATAATAGTTTAGCCAGCGCTATTGATGTTTCGTATTTAATTGGCGATCTTTTCCCAGGTACAAACTACGATGTTATTGTGAATGGAGTGCTTTGGAATACGTTTACCTCAAACGGTAACGGTGAAATCAACTTTATTTACAATGGAATATTTCAGAGTGCCAAGACATTTGAAGTAAAGGCCGCTTTGTAGAATTTTAACTACTTTTTAAGTTTAATTGATTGAGTTTCTGCAGTGTCTTAGGCCCAACTTGTCCATAACCCGTTGTGCTTTCATCGCCGTCGCAAATAATATCGTATTTACACTGGAATCTTTGAACAGCTTTTTTTGTTAACGGGCCAAAATATCCCGTAATTAATCCTTCGGGATATAATGAGGCGTCTTTGGCCAAAAATTCCTGCAAACTTTTTACATCATTATTCCGAACCCCAAAAAAGAGTTTTCGGGTAAAATTGTCGCATGACTTGGTTGGATCAAATTTTAAACCAAAATCACCGGCAGAATTTCCGTTTGTGTTACCGGACATAGTGTTTCCGCATACTTTACCCTGCGGAGTTGCTTGAAATTTAATTCCGCCGTTTTTATTATCCATAATCGTGTTTCCATAAACATCATTGTTCTTTCCGTATTGAGTGCCGTTTACAGAGGCGCCGCCAAGTCGTACACCGCCTCCGACGCTTCCTCTCACATCATTATAACGGAAGATATTGCCATCTCCCCTAGAATCAAAACCGCCCGATTCAGAATCTTTTTGACCGCGGCAGATGTTGTATTCAACAATATTTGCCGTTGCTCCTTCTTTAATATCCACGCATTCATTTCCTTGCGTATCTATATAGTTATGATGTATAAAGTTATCTTTTGTTTCATCCGGGCCACTTGTAGGATTTTTCCCGTCTCCCCATTGTTTGTTTGATGTACCGATATAGATTCCCTCGCCATTTTTTCCTCCGTCATTAAACACAAAATCATACACTCCGCAGTTAGCGATTGTGTTGTACGCGATTTCCGCTTTTGTCGCGAAATAACGGAGACGAAGGCATTCGCCGCCGGCATTTTTAAGTGTCATGTCCGTTACTTTCAATCCCTCTACCCCTTGTCGCGCCTTCTTTCCAAGTATGTAAACAAGTTTGTCGCGATATCCGGAAGATTTTGTTTCTAAACCATAAAGTCCATCTACCGTAAAACCGTTGAGAGTATGATTATTGTGATTAATTTCAATTACCCGATCATTTCCTCCTCCTCTTACGATAGCGTCTGCGGGGCCTGTAATGGTAATGGGACTATCCGCGGCGCCGTCTCGACGCGAGACAATGTCTTCGCGATACTCGCCGGACTTGAGGTTTATAATATCACCCGGTTGGGCTACATTTATTGCCCGTTGAATTGTTTTGAACGGTAAAAGTAATGATATTCCGCTATTTGTGTCCATTCCATTTGGACTCACATAATATGTTATTCCCACCGCGGCCGTGGATGTAATGGGATTCACTAACCATAATATGAATAAAACGCTTAAAAGGGGCAGATAAGTTAAAAGATTCTTAATATTTCGGTTTTTTTTGAACATTTTTAATGATATTTTTGTAATTTATAAAACAGCACAAAGTATATACTACCACGCTACTCATGGATATGGAATTGTTAATAAACTGGTGATAAATTGTTGACAGATTTAATTGATTTGTTTTTGCTAATCAACTTATACTATTAATATATAAATATATATTAATAAGTTTTTTAGCATCCAGATGGAGGAACTGGATAGGTCTAATAAAATGACAATAGTTCCAAACAACTGGATTAATGCTATTAAAAAACCAGCTGACGGTCGCTATTATTTTAGCGGCTTTTTTATTTTTGTTGGCAAGAGTTTTTCGCGGTTCAATTCACCCCCACCTTTTAGAAAAAG
>ERZ1292625.1958-Hain-H41-01um-R1-1958-length-21044-cov-11_pt1 | contig 14714 bp, 22 predicted proteins | sample MGYA00564400_ERZ1292625 | MGnify/ENA primary metagenome ERZ1292625 (study PRJEB36523, sample SAMEA6512639) | groundwater metagenome | collected 2019-01-08 | study: AquaDiva: Metagenomics assemblies of 32 groundwater samples | reverse complement strand
AACTGGTGCCTTCTTCTTTGCTGGCTTCTTTGACCCGGCCGGCTTAGACTTCTTCTGAGATAAGAACCCAAAGTTAGGTTCGGCAGCAACCTTCTGCATAATCTTGTCCATAAGATCCGCTTCGACAATAAACCCTGCAGCATCGAGGTCAGCGGCAGCTTTGATTAAATTCTTGATCATAAATGCTCCATTTTAAGTTGAAAGAGATCAACTAATATTGTAACTTAGTATTAGTATGCACGTATATTACCAGAGAGGATCATGATTCACACACTTAAAAAGTTCGCCAAGGGATCCAATATCACGATTAAGTTTGTGAAGGGCTGGAAGGATGACTTTAGAAATATCCTCACAGTATTTGAGATTGGCGGAAAGAAGTACTGTCTGCTATCCAATGAAGCGGCACCGAATGAGTTCTCCTATTGTTTTGGTATCGGTTCAACAGGAGCGCAAAACAATGCGCCGGTTGGCAAGGGCAATTATCTCATCGGCAATAAGCTAGAATCTGGATACGCAGATATCATAGCAGATGTGGTTAAGTCCGGAACACTTCAGCTCCAGCCACTTCCAAATAAGAATGGAGCTTCGTGGGCACCGGCAAACGAGGGCCAAAAGACAAAGCTTGCGGATCTTGTGGCCATTTATGCCGGAATTAACAAGGAGCTTCAGCAACTCGGAATTGTTTATTCAGAGGGAGATAGGTACATCTTTGGCAAGGATCTAACAGTGGCAGATGTAACAGCTTGGACGATTCCATCCGAATCTATTTCATCTTCCGGCACAAATCAGCATGAATCTTCGCATTCCACTTCACAAACAGCATCTGGCAATACACCAAATCTTAGCAGATTTCTAGAAATCTTGGCACCAGAGTTTAAACGAGAATTCGGGCAAGATATGCGTATAGGCAGCACGTTCAGAACGCCAAGAGAACAAGCAGAGGCTATGCGATGGCCTCTTAGTGTTGGAGATTATGACAAGCTATACAGCAAGCTGCCAGAAGCGGCAAAAATCAAGCAATTGATAATAAATAAGCAATATGATGAGGCCGGAGAAATAATTGGTGGTTCCCCTCAATGGATGCGAGGGCCGCACCTAACAGGGCGAGGAGCGGATATTCCATTTGGAAAGAATCCTGTGCTAAGCTCAAAAGAGCATGAAAGGTTTAAGGGCTTGGTTGGCAGGGTTAGCGCGGCTTCTGGCATGCAAGCAAAGGTCAACTCGGAGAAGGCGAGCCACTTTCATATAAGCGTTTCATAGACCATGGTAGGGGGCCATAAGGGCGTTCTCCAAGGGTGAATGATGCGGAGCATAGATATTGGCCGAATCAACCAGGAGCGGCCAAATTAGGCCAAGGAATCATCAAAGAAAAAGCGGGACCCGAAGATCCCGCTTTCTTATTTTGCAAATCAGATATTATCTAGCAATTGGAGCCCGGCGAAGGGGACGCTCCAATCCGGCAGATTCCGCATCACGAATATATTCTGGCCGCGTCTTTTGCACATCAACAGGCGCGGTTTCAAGCGGAGATTCGAGACCGGCTTCTTGCGCCCGCCCGATATATCCAGGACGATTTGCCCAAGGTTCACCACCGGATCGAACACCTTGAGGAATAACAGGAGCGGATGTTGCCTGAGCACCGCCAGCAACTGGAGTTGCGGCAGAAACACGCTTGCTGGTGAGAATGTCGCAGACCTCCGAAACGGATCCGCCCTTTCGGAATTGGCCGGACTTCTTCATGGATTTCCACCAACCAACAAATGCTTCGAAGCTGGCATCCGAAGCGGAATCACGAGCATACGTTTCCCATGCTTGACGAACAGAAGCAGAATCAGCCCCGCCAACGATATTAGCGTATTCACCCCAGGAATGAGGAACGGGTTTCTTTGCGACTGGGGGAGCTTCAACGGGAGCGGCTTTAAACGCTTGAAGATAATAATTGTACATATTATATGTGCCCTTATCTCCAGCAACTAGTGGTTGCTTTGGGTTTTTCTTATTTGCCCATTCTATAAATTCAGTAATAGTTGAGACAGCATCACCTTTGTGCAGGACATCCATCTCAATCAAATCATCAATAGCAGCCTTTACAGCAGGATCCATCACAGAATCCGGATGAAGCTGAACTTCCGGGGATGTCATATTTAGCATCGACCCATCATCATATGCCAGCTTCACCGCATATGCGTCCAATACGTCCGCTTCTTTTGTGAGCCCCAATGAATCCAACTTATTTGCAATCTTAACCAATTCCCTTATCATGATAAATTCTCCCATAAAAACGATTATTATTTATTTCCCGATATTAATAGAACCAATAGATACAATAGATCGGCCAGATCCCAAACCAATTATCCGAGCGACCCGCCATCCTTAACCCATTTGTACGCCTTTATATAATAGTTGTATAGATTATACAAGGCACGGTCGCCGATCTTCAAGGAAACAAATCCGCCATGAGAATTGGATGTTCCGGCCAGCTTATAATTTAAGAGCTGCAGAAAGCCATCCTTCCCGAGCAGCCCTTCCTCTTCGTTTTCGGAAATTAATTTATTTACAACTCCAACAGCTTCATTATACTGAGAAGAAGACAAAGGAGCGGTTTCATCGCCGCCCAAATGCGCATCATCGGCAACCTTTATCATAAATAAATCAATGACATCGGCTTCTTTTGTTAGACCCAAGGAATCCAGTTTATTTGCAATTTTCGCGAGTGAACCAATCATTATAAAATCTCCATATATACCCTTTACAATTATTAGCAGATTCCCAATTATCTCTTTGCCGGGTGTATAATCTGCACAATACTCAATTGACAGGGGCCAAATTACGATCTGATTCTCAATCCATTTTTATTTTCAATTCTTTTGGCCGGAAATTTATTGAAAGTACAACATACATAAGATCTCTTATCTCTTTATAATCTTAACAAATATCTATAAGAGAACCTCTTTACAGTCTATGCACGGTCTATAATGTCTTCATGATCTATAATGTCTACAATGTTTCACGGTCTTCACAGTCTATAATGGTTACACGGTAATTACAGTAATTATGTAACGTCTATAATGCCTACAATATCTTTACTGTAATTATGTCTTTACGGTTACACGGTTACACGGTTACACGGTTACACGGTTACACGGTAATTACTTCTTTACGTCTACTACGTCTACTATGTCTACACGGTGCGCGCGCATACCGCAAAGACCATACCCGCGCCACGTTTATCTGTATATATCTTTCTCGCCCCTTGTCCCCCTCCCCAGCGTGATTACATTTATCGCGATACCTTTTATCTTTCCTCGTTCACTTCGATCCGTTTAACGCCGGAATAAATCCTGTGCAATTTCCTAGACCCCAGATATGGTATCGGCACGGAGAGAGAATAAAAAAGCCGGTTAGGTCGGCGCATCGCGATTAGGGCTCGACATCCCGAACGGCGCGATTAAGTTTGAGGAGCCCAGAGAGAGCCCCGGCATTTAATGCCGGCATAACCCGAACACAGAGGCAAGATATGTCCAGGATCAAGGCGGAGATTCTCCGCGACTTTGAAACCCCGGAAAGCGATGAGACGCTTTCCACCCATGGAGCACAACGCGAGGACGCGATCATCACGTCCTTTCTCGCGGGATCCGGGTGGGGTCGGGAAGCAAGTGCCGCCGCAAAGGCCGCTTTCTTGCCGGACGTTGTCCCGGTCAAGGAGGGCAACGGGCGCGGCAGGGGCGCCACCCTGATTGACGCTTTCCGCGTCAACCCCAAGAGGGCTTGCGGCGGGGACTTCTTGAGCCTGAAAGCCCCTACCGCCCGGAAATCCGGGGAGTTTCCCTCCTCGGTCGAGCTTTTCAAGGGCACCCGATCCACGCTGATCTGCTGCCTCGAAGCGATCAAGCAGAATCACAAGAACGGTAAAGCGTTTCCCTTGGCGGTGGTTCACACGGGCGGGGAAGTGTTCGCGCCAACCCTGGTCGAATGGGCGATTCTCGACTTCGGAACCCTGATTTCCGAGCATGCGATCGTCAATAAAGAAGGCTGGGAAACCTACGCGGACATTCCCGTCAAGCCCTTGAACGATCGGCCGCGTGGCCGTGGAGGTTCCCCGGCTTCGGTCTGGATCACCCTGCTCCGGCGTGAGAAGGCGGGGTGCGTTCACGGGGTACAGAAGTACCGTTACGCGCAGGATGACGATGGGCACTACGCAACACTGGCCACGAGTGTGAGTGCCCGGTCTGGAACGCGATTTATCGCAGGATCCCCGGCGGATTTTGCGATGGATGTGGACGCGGCTACTGTGCTCCGGTAAGGGCGGACACGGGCGGGAAAGGGAGCGGGAATAAAACCCCGCTCCCGATGGCCGGAAAGGTCGTTATCGGATTTAACGCCGGAATAAACTCGCAAGGGTATTCCTGCATTAAACGCGAAAACGAAAGTTAGGAAACCTCTTGACTCTCTCACTCGCGTGTGTAAGTTTAATACAGCAAAGGAGCTTCTCTAATGTCTCAAGGTCTTGTCAGTGTTGTTCTTGAGTGTGAAACTGAAGGATCCCGCATTCACGATTACGTGAATGACCTTTCTACGGCGCACATCGTTGTGCTTGATGACGGGGAGACGTACGGAGCCGCAGAAGCCTCGATGGTCTGGCTCGATGGAAAGGGCTATCTGATCACGGAGTTGCTGGATTTCTACCTTGCTTCTGTCCATGCAGAACCCGAGAACGCCCCTCCCTGCCAGACGTGCGGACTTGAAAGCACGTCTTGCGGATGTCCCGGCGAGATTTCCGGCGGCCCCTATGCAGGTTGCCGCGGTGACATGGGGCTTGACGAGGACGATCAGTAGACCAGAAGAAAACCCCGGTGTTTCCATCCGGGCCTGCGCATGGTTCCAGATGCAGCTACGCTCAGATTAAACGCCGGAATAACCTTGCGAAAGTATTCCTGCATTCAACCTGAAAGTAAGTGCTTGACTCTCTCACACCCGCGATTACATTTAACACACGAAAGGAGATTCCGATGATCACCGACATCCGCAAGATCACGATTGCCGACCTCGAAACTGCCGAACCCGTGCAGGTGTGGCGCTATCGTGAGCGCCAGTTGGTTTACCGCGAAGACCGGGTTTCCTATCGCGGGATCCTTGACGGCATGAACTGTCCGCGCGAAAAGGACCGGGAAAACCAAGCCATCTTCAACCGTCTGCACAGGCGATTCGCGGGGAGCAAGGCGGACAATCATCAGGTGTGCGAAGTGAAGCTCCAAACCGGTGAACACGTCCACGTCAGGTTTTCCGACTGGTCAATCCAGGTCGCTTGGGAAAGCAAGACTGATCCTTCGGAAGCCTTCTTGTGGAAGTAGACGCGCAAATCGCGAGGTTCCCGGCCCGCTTTGGGTTGGCCGGGTTTCCGGGAAAGGTCTTCACGATTTCGCGTGGACAGAAAACAAAGGCCGGGATTTTCCTGTGCCTTGCCGTCCGTGAAGACCTGGACAAATGGGATGGCACGGTGGTTCACAGGAACGGAATATCCACATTCCGGGATGGACGTTGGACTCAGCATGGACGCTTGAGCCCGGATGATTTGCGATTGTTGATTGTTGAGTAATCCTCCTATGCATTTTTCGAGGTTGATTTTCGGGCCAGAATGCCGGAATAAACGTATATCGCGGTCTGAGTGCGCCCGCAGATATTCTGGCATTATGCAAGGTTCATCCGCGTTTATTCCGGCATTCTTAGATCTGCCTGTGTTCGCGTGATTTTCATTATTCCTCAGTCGGGTTTTCGCATCTGAAATCATGCGATTTTAACGATCAGCCTACTGACTGCTTTATCTTTGTTCCATGACAAGCAATTTAGTCTAACCATTTTACTTGCCTACTCGCGAATTGTGATTACGCGACAGCGCCCGCTAATCCACTTCTTTTTGACGCACGGTCATCATGGCAACGGACATCACGACGAGAATCCCAAACGTGGCAGCAACCCGGAAAATCTTTTCGCGCATGGTTTCTATCCTCCCCTATAAGGTAATCACGGTCAACAACGAGGCAAGCCATTTCTGCAAACAGTTAATGCCGGAATAAACCACCCCGATTATTCCGGCATTCCGGCAAACCCGCCTACCGAAAATCCTCTTCAATTTCCTAGACTCCAGATATAGGATAGACGTGAGAAGATGACGGTTCGGAAGCCCGGTGGCTCCTTCGTTGATGTTGTTCGGTTCTCCGGTTCGGTTGGGCTCGTCGTCATCTTCTCGCTTTCCCCATTAGGTCCGCGAAACGCAGCTTAGGCTTTGGCCATAACAAGCAGCCCCTAAACCGGGCATCATGTTTCGCGGATCTAATAGGGAAAGGATCCCTGGCAGGATAACAGCTTCCGGCATTCCGCCGGTCGCTCTCTACAGGTTAAGGTTTTGCCAAGGGTTCTTTCCCGCCTTGTCTCGAATCGCAGATTACCTCTGAAATACAGTGCGACAGTCTTGAGGACTGGAGGATGGTCTTTGCTTTTACCACTTTGTGAAAAGTGCAGGAAATCTCTGGCATTCTTCGGAATGTGTGTAGCGTATCTAAGAGACTGGAAATCGGGCCACCGGGTTTATCCGATGGCGAAACCGTCAAGCCGGTAGGGACTGTGCCCCATAGAACGCGAAAAATAAATGGCCCGTGTTGCGGACAGTTAAGTAACACGGGCGTCCAATCGCGCGAAGGCGAGCCCCGCCGAAGATACGGTTGGTTTTCGGGGCTGCGTCTGTAGAAGTAGGTAGGTTTAAGGCCGGTTATATACCGGTTCGGGTATGTGAGCTAAAACACGGAGCTTACTGTGTGCCTCATATCCGCATCGCCTTTAATCCGGGCTTAGGATAGCGACATATGGTGCGCGCACATCTAGCTTTAATCAAGAGGTGTTGGATGTCCTTTCGGCGAGATTTAACAAGAGTCTGCGGCGTTGATCGTGCTGCGTGAAGAATCACTTACGATCTTTGGCAAATTTCGCGACCACGATGTAGAGCATCATTCGACCGGCGTTTCGATATCCTGCGGGAAAGGGGCCGGATGTTCTAAGGTGTAGACGTACACAGCGAAAAAGAAAACCTCGGATGCGTGAACCCCGTAAAGCTAACGGGCGGATCGTATCCGGGGCTTTTCTTTGCCTTGGTGAGATTATTCCGGCATTTATCTAGGTTGAACGCCCCGATATTCGACGTCTCCGGAAATGGCCCTAGAATCGATTTTCAGACGTGCGGTAATGGGTTAGCCTACCCTGGGCGGTTTTTTCAACAGAAGCCCGCCCATACGACAGCGAAATGCCGGGATAAGTAATCAGGTTATTCCTGCATTTCTGTTTACACGAAAACCTCGATACCGCCGGTTATGTAAATCGACATCAATTTCCTAGACTACACATATAGCCTAAGCACAAACGGAGTCTACCATGTACGCAGTTCGCCTTGAGTCATCCTACCCGACGATTACCGCCTACCTTTTCCGGTGTGGCTCGTTTTGGGGAAGGGCAGAGCATTTGGTGCGGGTTTTCGCGCACCAGTCGGAAGCCGAAAAGGCGCTTTCCGAAGCGAAGCGGGAAGCTGCCGCACTTCCAGAATCGAGGCGAAGCCAGGGGCTTATCGAACGTCTCGAAAAGGCGGAGATCGTCATGGTACATGATCTCCCCGAAAAGACGTCTTCCGGTGTTCCGTTCAGGCTTCAGATGAACAATGAGCAGGTGATGTATTGATTGTCGGGAGCGACAATTGACCGGGGTTCTCGCGGAGGTCGTCATGGGATACCTTCTTCTCATGGCGATTTACCGGAACACCGTTGAGTGAAGCAAGGGCCCGACTCCGGGCCCGGAATGCCGGAATAAAGGTTTGGTCGGTTATTCCTGCGTAACTTCTTTTCTTAGCTCGCTTGGCGGTCGGTATCTGGTGATTACCTTATATGCACACAAAGAGGTTCTCCATGATTCCCTGCATCATTCTCGCCCTGGTCATTTGGGTAATCTGGACAATATAGAGAAATCTACTACTTAAATACGGATGGGTGTTCAGTGTCGAAATCCGTTTCCTTTCAATTTGTGGACCGCGCCACCTTAGGGTAATTAGGCATAAGTCAAAGTTAACCGGAAATAGGTCAAGATACTGTAGGCAAACTTTAAGAATGATTAGCGACAGATTCAAAGGAACGCCAAGCTATCCCGAGATAGATGGTCCGGCCGAAAGCCGGTGCAATTGTGGTTCAAGTGATTCGAGGTTAATCAGCCGAAAAGACGGAAAATCGCCGGAATAAATGAGCCTCAAATCGGTTGCCGCGTTAGCTTTAAGCGGATCAGATTTCGAGGCTAAAAGTGTTTTCTCAATCTAATCACGGCTAACCGACAGTCAAGCCCTTACCGGTTCTTTTTCCAGTAGAAAACCTCGATAGGCCGCCCATTGGAATCGACCTTTCCGGTAGCAGACCGGGAAACCATCGGGGAGTAACCGGCCTCGATCATCTTTCGGATATCCATTGGGAACCTCTTATGAAGAAGATAGTCATCTTATGAAGAAGATAGGCACCGGCTATCGGGAGTCAAGCCCTTTCTTTCAAAGGACAATGCCGGAATACATTTTCACTTTATCCCTGCATTCCTCACTTTCACCTCCTAATAAATCGTCATGAATTTCCTAGTGCCCAGATATAGGCCAGACGTCAGAAGGAATCGAGCATTCAGCCGATATCTGGCAACGAGGTTTTTCATGCGTCACGAACCCAAGAGCTACACCGCTCCCACCGCTGGCAATGGCCGGGTCAACCCGAACGACGCTTCGGCGGTTCCGTTCCAGACAAACCGGGAAAAGGCGGTCGCTTTCCGCCGACTCTCCCGGATCTTCGCCAACGCTGATCGGACGGAGCGAAAGGCCAACAACCTTCTGGCTCGGGCCCACATGCTGGCCAATCAGGCTGCCACTTCGGCGGGGATCTTCGCAGAGCGAACCCGCAACGGCCGGGACTACTGATGGAAAAGATCATCATCGGCATTTTCGCCCTGATTGTCGCCGCAATCATCATCGTCGTCTTCGGCGCTTTGACTGCTCTTCCCGTGATGTGGCTTTGGAACTGGCTTCTCACCGGTCCAGAGTCAATCATCGGAATCGGGCTTCCGGTCATCGGATTCTGGCGTTCATGGGGTTTGCTGGTTTTGACTGGGCTGCTTTTCAAGTCCTCGTCGTCATCTTCCAGCAAGTGAGCGCACGCAAAGTAACCGGATTAATCTCCGGCGAAATGCCGGAATAACAAATGGCCGACGACCAATCCTGGACCAGCTTATTCCGGCATTCTCAGCCGTTCACATATTCCGCGGATCTTTATCTGGAATCAAAGCAATACCACCACCCATTAACATAATCGCGAATCCAACCGCGGCAATGTCTGTTTGTCGAGCATTCTCGCACATGACGAAAACCCCAAACCCGATCAGGAATACCGCGATACCAAGATAAGCACGGATCATCATCCACCTCTCTTTATGTCGCAGTATTCCTATGTTTGATCAAGCGTCCGCGGCTACCCCTTCCGCGACAAAGAAGGAGTGAAAAAGCTCCGACACTCTGCGCTGCATTGCAGCATGATTCTGGATCACGAAATCCGGGGCATGATCCATCAATTCGGGACGTTGATCGTAGAGATCCAGAATGGCAATCCCCTGCACCGTCTGCGCCATAAGCGAGGTATTGTAAAGAGAAAGGGCGAAGAAGCGGCGATCAGAGTTGATGGTAGACATTAGAATCTCCTTTGCACATATAATCTAAGCACCCGGTATCCCCGGTCAAGCGAAATGTGAAGGATCTTCGAATGGGCTTAATGCCGGGATAATCCGTTTATTCCTGCAATCCCGACATTCCGGGCTATAAAAATCGACATGAATTTCCTAGACTACATATATAGCTAAGGCACGAAGAGAGATAAACCGATGGCAAACGACAAACACGCTGATGATAGCCTCGCTATCGTTGACAACATTATCGGCATGATTGCCGATGAAGTAGACACCGTAAAGGCCGGAGCGGTTTTTACCCGCTGGCTTGAGGTTCAAAAGTCCTTCTGGAACTACTCATTCTCCAACGCCATGCTGATCGCCTTTCAGGCTCACCGGATGGGATTCCGGGCTTCGCGGGTTGCGGGGTTTGGCACTTGGAAAAGCCTCGGTCGCTGGGTCAAGGCTGGCCAGAAAGCAATCTGGATTCTGGCCCCCAATTTCCGGAAGATTGAGGACAAGGCCACCGGCGACAAAAAGAACATCGTGACGGGGTTTCGCTCGGTTACCGTGTTCGATGTGAGCCAGACTGACGGTGAGGATCTTCCGGTTCTTGACTGGCGGAATCACGAGGAAGACGATAAGGGCTTGTCGGTCAAGCTTGAAGCGGAGTACCTCATGCGGGGAATCGACCTCCAGTTTATCTCCGCAGAAGAAATGGCGCAAAGCTGCCCGGGTGCGAACGGGTTTTCGCGAGGAAAGGAGGTCAGGATTCTCGACACCTTGACGGGCGTTGAGCGGGCATCCACAATGGCGCATGAACTTGCCCATTCGATCCTGCACTTCCAAGACGGGTCCGTGCTCGAAAAGGACCATAGCCGTTCGGTCATGGAAATCGAGGCGGAAAGCATCGCGGCTGTGATCCTGTCCTCCTTCGGGATTGACGCAACTTCATCCGCGTTCTATCTCGCCGCATGGAAAGGTTCCGGGGAAGCTGTGCGGGCGTCCATGACCCGGATCGCGAACACGTCCAAGCAGATCCTTTCCGCGATCACTGTCAACGCAAGCGAGGAAACCGATGGATAGCAAAACAATCAGGGGAGTTATTCGTGACTCTCTTTTGGTCGGGCTTACAGAAGATGGTGAGTACGCGATCAAATTTGAAACCGAGCGAAAGTGTTCTGACGATTCCGTCTGGGAAACTCACGTTCGGTCCTTCGGGCGCGTAACTACCTGGGAAACAGGCGTAGGGCATTGGGTTACCGTTGTGCTGTGGACGGACTTTGATACGTTCGTAAGGGCGGCGCATAGCGACGTTGCCTGCGTACTTCTCGAAATGAAAGACTCAATCGCTCATGCCTTTGAGCAAAATCGTCAACTCACAAACGAAGGATAAATCCCATGTCTGCACACTACACCCGTGTTTCCGCCCCTTCACCCGATGCCATCGAAGATGCCGTCTATCACTACGTCAAGAAAAACCCGCAAACGAGCTTGCTCGATGCGGCAACTCACACGGGCCTGATGGAATACCAGATCAAGAAGGCATGGAGGAATCTCGCAAAGACGGGTGAGCTTCCGAGGACAAAATGGATGGGCAAGTCGCCCGGTCGCCCGGTCGGAATGACCGGAGCAATCGCCCGGCAAGTCCTCCCGCGCGAATGCGATACCATCGCCGATTTCCTGATGAAGAATCCGGGCACGTCGGTTCGCGCGATTGCCAAGCATACCGGGCTGGCAACGTGGCGCGTTTATCGCGCACGAAAGGTCATGGAAAAGATCGAAGAGGTTGCGAAGCCTCCCCGCTGGGGCAAGGGTCGCCAACATCGGACATACACAAATTTCCTGCTTGCCGTGTTGGCACCCGTCTAACCGGTTCTTGCGCCGGTATAGCATGGAAGCAGAGTACGGCTTAACGGCCCGAAATGCAGGAATAACGTATGGACGCTTATTCCTGCATTTCTTTATTTCGTGCCCACATAGAAAACCCTTGACCGCCACATACCCGTGATTACATTATAAGGGCACAAAGGATAAATCAATGATTCACTGTCTCATCCTCATTCGCGGTCTTGTCGGTGCGGGTAAATCCACAGTCGCATCCGCAATGTCTTGCGGATATCCGTGTTCGGTGGTAATTTCCGCCGATGATTTTTTCATGGTTGACGGACAATACCGCTTTGATCCGAAGCTGCTTTCTGATGCTCACCACCAAAGCCAAGCGAGAACGGCTTTTGCATTGGAAAACGGGCGAACGGCAATTGTCAACAACACATTTACCCAGCGTTGGGAAATGGACTGGTATATCAATCTCGCCGAAAACACTGGGGCAAGGTTGATCGTTGTCGATTGCTTCGATGGCGGAATGTCAAACGATATCCTCGCCAAGAAGAATGTTCACGGTGTGCCCCTTTCCGTGATACAGTCAATGCGAGATCGTTACGAGCATGACTGGCGTTCTGGTGATCCTCGCCCACCCTGGAATCGGAAGTAAGAAAAGCAGGAAGCCCGGAAACGGGCCGAATGCCGGAATAAGCTGTCCTGGTCTATTTATTGCCGGAATAATCTTGATAACCGGATTATCGCCCTTTCGAGGGATAATCACGTTTCACTGAATGTCAATAGCTACCAGATAGCCGCCTTGAAATGTTCTGCCACCCGAACCTCGTCGAAAGCGCAACAGTCTGAAGCGTAGCGCATGGCGGATTGCTTATCAACCGGCTTTCCGATGTTGACTGAATGCCCCGCCATATGTAGCGATACCTGATACCCACCGCGAACCCGGGTTACATGGTAGCGGGCAATCCCCTTTGTAGGGGTATTCTGGACTGTAAAGCGGATTGTTTCGAGTTTCATGTTCTCTCTAACCTCTTATTAAAGTTAAGCACCGATCCTATCGGGTCAAGTGCAAAGATCGTCGGGTGCTGCTTTGCACTTTGCAGAAAGGGAATTGGAATACGGGGTAAGAAAACACGGGCCGTGGTAATAGCAGTAAGCGTAATCAAAGCACATTGTCTCTTTAACCTCCCCTATAAGATAGACACGGGCTACAGGGAGTCAAGCGGTTTCAAGGCGATACCTCGAAAAAGGCAGGTTGGAAATGCAGGAATAAAAGAGGGCTGATCGGTCCCATTATTCCTGCATTTCCTCTTGACCCGTCAACACTTAACCGATTCAAAAATCGTCACCAATTTCCTAGACTACATATATAGTCTAAGCGTAAGGATGACCGGATAGGTCATCGAAGACGGAGCGGTTCAATCCTGCTCCCCGGTCGATCAAAGGAATTCGCGATAATCTCGTCGCGCCCCTTGACATCGGACGGATGGTGGTTAGATTCTTGGTGTCGGAGAGATTGTGGCTCTGCTCTCCGACGACCTTTCAATTCATAGAGCCTTCACGGAAAAATCAACATGGCAAAGCTCGTTTCCCTCAATCTCGGCGCCGGTTCCAACGCAAAGCCGGTTCGTACCGCTCTCCAGATCATCGCCGAATCCTTCGTGGTCGGCATCGACTCCGAAACCAAGGTTCCCTGTGTCCAGTTTACGACCACCGATGATGGGCGGGGGACTGGCGCCCAGACCATCCCGCTGGATCGGTTGCCGGAATTCATCGAAGTCTTCCGTGGCTTCGCCGAGCCGGGTGCTCTCTCCGAGCGGGCTGTCGCTTCGGATCCCGTCGAGGTCATGCGCGATACGATGGCTCTGGTAGAGAAGGAAGGCGGACACGGGCCGAATGACACGATCTTCTGTTCCTTCCGAACCGCACGCGGGCAGGGCATGAAGCCGACGCGTCTTCCGGTGGATGAGATCGGGGCTGTCGCGGATTTCCTCGCCGCACGCGTGGAGAGCTCAAACCTCATCGTGGCGAACGCACTCGCGGCGGCGGCGAAGAAGAAGGTCTGACCTTCCCGGAATGAAAGCCCCGGCGGAATTCCGGGGCATACATAGAAGAATGGATAGCCGGGCACCTTTGGGTTTCCCGGCTATCCGCCTTTTTGTGTCTTGAATGCCGGAATAAAGTGTACCCAACGTGTGTACACTTATGCCGGAATAAGAACGCAGGAATAACCCGGAAATCTATTCCTGCGTTTCGGTTCGCGCGGGCCAGAAAATCCTAACCAATTTCCTAGACTCCAGATATAGGATGGACGTGAGAAGGAATAAGCCGATGACCAGAAAAGTAGGACCATTCTTGTTGACTTCCAGTTTCCGAAAGTGGTTTCGGAATATGCGTGCGGAAACGCCGCACATGAGGTTTTCAATGAAGGGATCTGCGTTGGTAAGGAAAATGCGTTGAACGAATGGTCGTTCGATATGAACGTGAAAGCGTCGGGCCTCTTTGAGCAGCCGTGCCAATTGCTTGCAAGCTAAAGCACGCCGTTTAGGATAAGTCTGTGTAATGCAGACGGATGTACCGGTACATCCACTCCTACCGAGGATCATAGGGAACTAAAATCAAAACCGGTTTTCACGTTCATATGGGATGGTCATTCGATATAAGCACACGGGTCGTATGGCCAGACGAATCGATAAATTGATTCGCGTTCAAATAACGAGGTTGCTCGGGTTTGAGTAGTGCTGATCCGCGTGCTTATACGGAATGGTCAGGATAGGCTATATCGAGGTGTAAGTAAGCAGACAGGCGCATAATGCTCTTGGCGTCGGATTCAAGTGATTGCGTGTGTCAATCCTATCCTACCATTCCCACGATCTTTCGACGGTTTAAGTGAACGCAAGTGAGTTTGTGCCAATCGGTTAACTTAGCCTCCGTGCTAAGCTCTGACACGATTTCCCGGAATGAGTGGCCACCGGAAGAAGCCAGGTCAATTTACGCTTGCGTTCACTTAAACCCTTGATGGAGATAAAGCAGGTTGCGCCCCACCATAAGCCTGTGTTAATGCAAAATACGGTGGGATTCCTTTTGATTCTACTTTGGCCCTAAGTGGATGTGCCCGAATGGCAATACGTCATGGAGGTTGCGAGGTACATTTA
>ERZ1292625.1428-Hain-H41-01um-R1-1428-length-28559-cov-8_pt1 | contig 14719 bp, 34 predicted proteins | sample MGYA00564400_ERZ1292625 | MGnify/ENA primary metagenome ERZ1292625 (study PRJEB36523, sample SAMEA6512639) | groundwater metagenome | collected 2019-01-08 | study: AquaDiva: Metagenomics assemblies of 32 groundwater samples | reverse complement strand
CCGTGGGTCTGTGCCACGTGGTCGAGTTCGAGGAGTTCGAGAAGCTATGGGACTCGCGGTCGTAATCATCTCGCACAAGCGGGCGGGTCGCGTTACCACGCACAAGTTCATCGAGGGGGCGCTGCTGTGCGTGGCCGAATCCCAGGCGGACGAGTACGCCAAGCACCACGACCGCTCCACCATCGTCACGCACCCCGACAGTGTCGTGGGCTGCCCCTCGAAGCGCCAGTGGGTGTTGGAGCGGTGGACCCGGGAAGGCGACCTGTTCATGATGGACGACGACGTAGCGGGCTTTTTCCGTCTCTGGCGCCCCACGCGGAGCCTGCTGCCGGCCGTTGTGAGCCCAGCCAGGGCGCGTAAGATCGTCGAGCGCACGTGCCAGACGGCTGCGGCGTTTGGTGCCTACCTGTTCGGGTTCGGCTCTCACGCGCACCCGCTGGCGTACAGAGGTAGCAAGCCCCTCGGGTTCTCGGGCTACACGCCCTCGGGCGCGGTCGGGATTCGCCAAGGGCACAAGTTGTTCTGGCCCACCGACACGAACCTGCCGATCAGCGATCATTGGATCTGCCTGCTCAACGCCTACTACCATCGGTTCGCGTTCTACGACAAGCGGTTCGCGTTCTACGACAAGCGGTTCGCGTTCGGGTTCCACACAACGTGGGCGGGGCAGGGGGGCATGGCCGAGTATCGACACGCGAAGGCCGAGCAGGAAGGGACGCAGTACCTTCAACGGGCGTTCGGCGACGCCATCGAGCAGATTGTGGGGCGCTCCTGGGGCGGCGGAGGAGGGACCACGGGTACGGTCGGCGGCAATACGGTACGACTGCGTCGCCGCATGAACATCCCGTGGTCCGGCTGATGGGAGGCGCGGGCCAAGGACACACCGTTGTCGACGACAGCATCGTTATCGTCGCCGCGTACCGCGTGGCTCAGGCTGGCGTCGATGAACTGCCTGCGGAGATGGAACGACTACGCGCGGCCGTTCGGGCGCGCGAGGCTCATCGGCGCGAGAACCCACGCATCCAAGGGTTCGAGTGGGCCGCCCCGCTGCCGTGTGGGCACGGTCCCCCGTGCTCCCCAGGGATCTGTCGGTGTGCGACCGCCCTCTAGCCGCCTCGTATCCCACATGCCCCGACATATCGCAGAAATCTCCCGGGGGCCGTTCTTTTTTCTTGCCTTCGTGGATAGCCTACGCTATACCTCTCACATGGAACAACCCCCCACGGAGGCAACGATGGACCACACGATCGACATGCAGGACCGCCTCGCTCAGGCGCTGGTGACCGGGATGATGGAGCCCAGGACGCCCGATAGCCTCGTGACAGACTGGGCTCGCCGGCTCGCTCGGGCGCTGGACTGGCCGATCGCCCCGTTCGTGGCGATGGTGCAGGCCGAGATGGACCGGCGTAGGCCGGCGGACGAGGAGTCGCCGTTCTGCCCTGGCGGCGGCGAACTGGCGAGAGAAACAATCGCGGTCTACGGCCGCCGAGCAGGCCTGGAACTGACCGCGCCGGGCCAGGGAGCCGGGTACGAAGAATGGGAGTTCCAGGAATGGAACCGATTTCTCCACCGCCCCGACGGCATCGCGGCAATCGCCGCAGTCGGCGAGACGGCAGCGTGGGATCTCTATCGTGAGACGTTCTCCCGGGCGGTGCGGACGTGAGCGCGGACGACGGCGGGGCGCTGGACCCGGACTACGGCCCCGAGGTCGATGGCGCGGAGTTCCTGTCCACCTACCCGTGCCCGGCCTGCGAGGCGACCGACTGGATCGAATCGATCGGCGAGGACGGCAGGCCACGATGGGAGTGCCCGTGCGGCGAGGAATCCTACACGACGGAACGGATCTACGAGCTGCTGGCCCAAGCCAGCGAGGAGGACTGAGCGATGAGCGAAGAACGCGTCAAGGTGATCGATCGGATCGAAAAGCTGCTGACGGCGTTCCAGGACGAGGCGAGCCGCCACGGCGGCGAACTGGTGCCGGCAGGTGGCGACGTCGCCGCCGCCATCCGCCGAGTCGGCGAGCGCATCGGGGCGACGGACGCCCTGGTCGACTCCTGCATCTCCGACCTGCCGGCCGAGGACCTGTCGTGACCGGCCCGACGAGGGACGTGCTCGTAGCGGCCAGCCCGGGAAGGGCACTCGCGCGTGCGGGAGATTGGGTGCTCAATGGATGGTGGGGCGTCTACGCGCCCCAGGCGGCCGAGGGCCTACCCGAATCGCCCAACCGGGCGCTGTTCGAGCAGATGGTGGCCGGCCTGGAGCAGATGGAGCGCGGCTCCCCGCTCGAAGTCATGTGGAGCGAGCCGTACCGGCCGGAGAAGGTGGAACGCATCCCTGGCCCGTCGCCCTGCGACTCGTGCGATGGGGCAGGGACGTGCAGATGCTCGTGCGGCAACGAGCACAATTGCGCGGACTGCTCCGGCCTGGGCGTGGCCGGCGATGCGGAGTGTCACGATAAGGTGATCACGCCGGAGCACGTCGGATACACGAGGTTCGGCGGGCCAGACGCCTCGCGCGCCGTCGCGATCGACACGAGGTTCCTGCCGCTGCTCGCCGGCCTGTCGGTCTGCCGGGCCAAGGATGCGACTGCATTCGATCCAATCGCCGGGCGCGATGACGAAGGCCGCCTGCGGGCGGTCGTGATGCCGGTCAAGATGCCGACGGAAAGGACAACGTCATGACCCCGATCCCAGAGCACCTCAAATCCTCGCTCGACGCATACGTGACGACGGGGCGACCGACCGGCGGTTGTCTGCGCGCGATCCTCGCAAATGATCTGTTCGAGGCGGTTGGGCGCGCCGACAAGAACACGACGGAGGCGATGGCGTCGCTGGTGTCCTACGTCTACAACGAGTGCCCGAGTCGATGTCACGGCTCCTATGAGGCGGTCGATGCATGGCTGGCTCGATTCGCGCAGGCACCGGCGGGGCCGGGGCGATGAGGCCCTGGGGGCGGGCGGTGTGGTGGGCCATCCTGCGGCACGCGCAACGGTGCAGTCAGTGTCAGGGCGACGAGGTATGCAGGAGGGGGCGGGCGCTCTTGGCCCTGCTAGCCATGGCGACACGCGATCCGTGGAATGATGTTGACGGGAGTGCTACTCATGGCTAGCATGGAGGAAATGCGGAAACACCAGGTCAATGTGCGGTTGAACGACGCGGAGTTGCGAACGCTCCGCGAGTTCTCGAAACGATGGGGCTACACGCCGTCGGAGGCGGTCAGGTTTCTGTTGCGGCTCTCGCCGGACATGAAGTTGACCCGTGCCGACCAGCGGGCAAACGCCGCGTAGCGCCAGAGGAGGGGACACCGATGAGCGCAACGACGATGGAACCAGCGTCCGAGGTATCGGCTGAGGAACTGGCCGACGAAGCGCGCCGCACGCAGGCGCTCGACGTGGCCAGGGCCAGCACCGGGCCGGCGGTGGTGCCGACGGGGATGGCGGCTCGGCCGGCTCTCACGGTCGACATCGTGTCGATCGAATCGCCCGAGCGTGCCGAGGCGATCATCCAGAATCGGATTCGCGTGCTGCGAACGCTCCGCCGGGCCAGCATGGCCGAGACGCGCGGATCGGACTGGACGCTAGGCCGCGCGAAGGACGGACGGATCACGGCGTCGCTCCGGGCCAGCGGCGCACAGAAGGTGCGTAAGTATTGGGGAATCAGCATCTTCCCGCACTCGGCCGACGTGCGGGTCACGACGTCGCTCGATGGCCAGCGGGTGTTCGAAATTACGGGTGACGCGGTGTGCGCCACGACCGGCGAGCGAGAGGCGAACATCCGAGGCTACCGCGTGGAGGGCGAGGAGTTCACCGGCCGGGACATCGACCGCGTGGGGATGGAGGACTTGAAGCAAGCCGCGCGCACGGCGCTCGACACTAAGGCCGTGCGCATCCTGGCCGGCCTCTCGGCGGGCGAGCCGGGCGAACTGGCCGAGGTCTGGAACTGCACGATCGACGAGGTTGTACGGCGTTGCGTGCAGGGGCCTGGGTTCGGCAAGGGGCGGGACCGCTCGGAGCCCCAGGCCGGCCCCAGGCCGGCTAGTCCCGCACCGGCTCCGGCACCCCAGGGACCGCCCCCCGGCGAGCCGCAGGGGCCACCCGGGCAGTCCAATGACGAACCCCGCGTCGAGCCCGCCCTGGACACGTTGTCCGATGGCGCCCTCGTCGGCGAAGCCAACCGGCTACTCGGCCGAATGGGCGACAGCGGGGAGTTCGTGCGGGACGTGATCCTCAAGTTCAACAAGTACGGGTCGTTCAAGACCGAGAAGCAGCGCAACGCCCTGCGGCGCTGCGTGGAGCACGCCCGGGGAGGGGTTGGAGCATGATGGCGGAGTACTGCGGGATCACGAAGGTGACGATTCAGTTCGCCGATGGCACCGTCCAGGGCGAGAACTTTGAACAGCGCCGGCAGGAGCCGTTCCTTGAAGCCGCCAAGCGTGGAGCATGAGCCTCGCCGAACAGTTCGCCGCTGAGTTCGAGCGTCGGTTCTCTGACGACGTCCAGGGCCGCAAGCACGTTGGACGGTGGGCCAGCAACCGGGCCTCGGGGATCGACGACAGATGCGACCGGCGCATCTACCTGTACCGCACGGCGGGGGAGCGCCAGGCTCCGCCCTCCGATGCGTTGCAGTCGATCTTCGGCGAGGGGAAGGAGGTCCACGAACCTGCCGTGATCCGACGGCTCGACGCTCTCGGCTGGAGGCTCCGTCGGGAGCAGGCCGAGTACCGATGGGACAAGTTCAACCTCACGGGCCATATCGAGGGCTGGATCGAAGTCGAGCACGAAGGGCGCCAGCGTGACCTGCCGATCGAGATCAAGTCGATCAGCGGGAACGTGTTCGCCCGCGTCTCGAGCGAGGCCGACCTGCGCGACGCCTCGGGCGGGGCCTCGTACCTCCGCAAGTGGTACGGACAGGCGCAGGCGTACATGTTGCTGATGGCGCAGTCCGAGATGGTCCTGCTGGTCAAGGACAAGCAGACCGGTTGGATCAAGCCGATCGTGCTGCGGCTCGACTACGAATACGCCGAGGGCTTGTTGACGCGTCTCGAGCGCGTGAACGAGGCCGTCGAGAGCGGCACGCCGCCGCCGTTCCTCCAGGACGCCGAGGAATGCCGGCGGTGCTCGTTCTACGGGCGGGCCTGCAACCCGCCGATTGACAGCGGCGAGGGCGCCGAGATTGTGACCGACGAACACCTGCTCGACGCCGCGAAGGTCTGGAAGGAGACGCGCGCAGCGGCAGAGCGGTTTGAGGAGGCATCCGAGACGTTGAAGGTCGCCCTCCGGGGCAAGCCTCTCGCACTCGTCGGCGACCTCGTAGCCAGGACCATCGAGGGCACCACGACCAAGTATGAGATCCCGAAGGACGTGAAGGCACAGTACGCGCAGAAGGTCCCGCGCCTGACGGTGAAGCTGGAGGAGGTGCACGGTGGGTGATCGGTGCGCCGCCGAGGACACGCACACCGCCGCCGCCACGATCCTCGTCGAGACGGCCCTCGTGCTGTGCGGCGGCGAGCGGTGCGGAACCGCCCTCATGGTACCAAGTCCCCCCGACGAAACGCTGCGCGAGGTCTGGACCGTCGAGGACCTGAATGAGTGGCGTGCTGCGCCCTGCAAGCCGATCATTTGCCACGACTGCGGGACGCCGAACGTCGCCACGCTGCGCCAGCGCGCGGAGGTGCCCCGATGAAGGGCCTGACTGGCCCGCGCGGCCGGCGGTGATGCCATGACGCGGCTCTACGTGCAGCAGGAACACATGGCCGAACAGAAGAAGGTCAACAAATGGCGCACGCCATCGCGTCTTGTTGCTCTGGCTCAAGGCCGCGCTCAACGCCGTGACGTGCGGCCTCGTGTCAGCCGAAGCCATCTTCCTGCCGTTCCTCGAAGATCGCGACGGGCGCACCGTGTCGGAGATCGCGATCCCGCGCATGGCGGCGTTGCTGGAAGGTAGCGCCGCGCGGTTGCTCGGCGACGGGGGCGCGCCATGACGCGCCGCCTGACTCCCGAGCAGCGCCGTTGGCTCCGCAAGGCCAGGCGCGTGTACACGGTGCGCGCTCGCCGCGACGGCACTGATTACAATCGGCAGGCGGAGCGTGCGTTCGCGCTGGCCCGCGACGTATGGCACGCGTTGGATCCGAAAGGAGCATACGAATGGCCACGACGCGGAAGCTGACTCCCGAGCAGCGCGCGGAACTGCGGGCGCTGTGTGAGGGTGCGACGCCGGGCTGGTGGGCGTGGGACAACGAACTCGCCTGTCTCGCGAGCGACACGGGCGAGGACATCATGGAGCTTGGTGTCGAGTATAGTGAAGGAGCCAAAGGCCACCCGGCGCTGATTGCAGTGCGACGGAAGGGACGTATCTGTCGCAACGAGAATGACGCCACCTTCATCGCCCGCTCCCGCGAGGCCCTGCCCGCCGCGCTCGACGACTTGGACGCGGCGGACGCCGAGATCGCGCAATTGAAGCGGTGGCTCGTAGAGGACCGCGATGCACGACAACGAGGAATCGCCCCCGATGACGAGTGACCCGCCGACATGGCCCGCGACGCGCTGGCCGGGGAGGATGTGCCGCGATGACCGACGACGAGAGAGAAGCGATGGAGCGCGCCGCCGAGCGCAACAAGGACGCATTGATCAGGGCCGCCGGGGTGCGACTAGAGGACCCCGACCCCGTGATCGTTGCGTCGTTACTGGATGTGCCCAAGCTTGCCGAGCGCATCGCCGCGCTGGAACAGGAGCGGGACGATGCGTTCGCGGCTGGCTATCTCGACGAGGGGCGCAACTGGAAGCGGGCGCTTGATCGCCTATCGACCGAGCGCGACGAGTCTCGCGCCCACGTGGCCTTGCTGCGCGAGGCGCTGGGACGTGGGGTCGATCTCGTCGACGAGGCTGTGGCTGGCGACTTCGTGCAAGCCCACGCCGCAGGTGTCCTGCACGCATGGTGGGCGACCGCCCGCGACACTCTCGCCGCGGCGGACAATCGTTGCGAGGCGGAACAACGCACGCGCGCTCTCGCCACGCGCCTGCTGGAGGTCACAGACTACACCGCCGAACTCGCGGCGCTGCGCAAGGTGCTGGAGGCGGCACGAGCAACGGCAGCGTTCATGCACTCGCATCTGGGTATTGGCGTTGCGGGCATTGAACACGAGAACTGGATGCGCGACGCCATCGCCAAGGCCGACAAGGCCAAGGAGGGAGCATGAATGTGGCGAATCGAGGCTACGACGAGATCATCCGGCGATTTCTCCGCGAGATGGCCGAGGTCCGCTCGTCGAGCACGTGGTACGCCGAAGCCCTCCGCGCGGTAATCGAGGAAGTGCAAATGGCACTAGACATCGTCGAGGCCAACAAGGCGCGCGAGAAGGAGCCGACACCATGAGTTACCTGACCGGCGATGAAATACGTCCCTTGCTTCAAGAGCGTGACGCCCTGCGCGAGCGCGCCCTGCGGGCCGAGGCGGCAGCCAATCGGCTGGCCGAGCGACTCGTCGCGTTGGAGGTGCGTGAGCCTTCCCTGCTCGCCGCGCTGCGGCAGGCTCGCAAGGCGCTGGCTCCATTCGCCGCCGCGACGAGAGTGGTTCGTCCGCCGTCGTCGGTGTCGCGGGCGGATATTGCCCTTTGGAAACACGCCAGCAACGTGTCGGAGGACGTGGCCATCACGGTCGCGGACTGCGACGCCGCCAAGGTTGCCACGGAGGCCATCGACGCGCTGGGGCTGCCATGACGCCCGAGCAGGCGCAGCGCATCCTGGCCGTGCAGGCGTGCGAGCGGCACCGCGTGAGGTGCCTCTGGTCGCTAGCGCTGGAACACGCCGTCACCTGTGACGCCTGCCTCGCGCTCGTGGTCGAGGCGGCGCTGGGCGGTGCGCTGTGACCGCCGCCGACGCCATCGCCCTAATGCGCGCGGCCCCGGCGTGTGCGACGTGCCGCGAGGCCATCGACTCTCGCACGATGGCCTGCGAGACGATGTTCCGCTGCGACGTCTGCGCCGCCATCGTGCTGGCCGCCGCGACGATCCGCGAGCCACTGCGCGACCGCAAGGGCGGCGCAATGGCCGAGTGGCCCGAGGCTCTGCGCGTGCGGGAGTACCCGCGATGAGCGCGGCCGACTGCCGCTGTTGCCACTCTGTCCAGCCGTGCGAGTGCTGCGCGCTGCATCGCGACGAGGTACGGGCGGGGGCGTCCGTGACGGCGCAGCAGACCGACCTCGCGCGCGCTGCGGAGGATCAACTGCTCGCGGAAGGGCGGCGCTACCGCGAGCAGTTGGCCCGTCTCTACGACGTAACGCGCGAACAGGCGGAGGCGTTGCGCGCAGCACTGGCCGAGGCCCGCGCCGAGCCATGATGCGCGCGGCCCACGACGGTAGCGTCGACGCGCGGGACATCCTCGGCGAGCACGACGGCACACCGGGAGCCACGTACCTGCGCGGCACGTGGTGGAGCGGTGTGACGTGGCTGCGCCCCGGCGAGTGCGTCGCGGTCCTGCCGCGCGCCGTCGTCACGGAGCGCAAGCCGTGACGATCCTTCACTGTGCATGCGGGCGCCCCGTCGGCGAAGTGAGTGGGTCCACGGAGGACAAAGAGCGCACCTTCGCGGCGCAGATTCTCGCGCTCTCGCCGCGCTGCCTCGCATGCGACGGCCTCGCCTGTACCCCCTGCGTGCGCATCGAATGCCCGGCGCTGTCCGGTGGCCGCGTGGCGTGCCGGTGCCGATGCCACGGCGGGCCACCATGAGGCCGTGCAATCCGCCCGAATGCTGGACGCCCACCACGAGGCCAGGGCGCTGCCAATTCTGCCGCCCGCACAAGCGCAAGGCGATGCTCCCGGCGCACTGCCGACGGTGCCGGAAGCTGGTGCAGTGCGACGAGTGCGCCGTGCTTGGTCCTCGCTACAGGTGCCGTCAATGCGCGCCCCTGCGGATCTGCGCGGCGTGTCGATCGCAGATGGCCACCACGGCGCGGCTGGCACAGGCGGAGCGCATGTCGGGGCGGCGGGCCGGCCCTGTGGATAAACCTGTGGAAAGACCGTGGACAACCTGTGCCGCCGCCACGCCACCGCCAAAATCCACACAGCCGTCCACAGGCGTGTCCACAGGACACACACAGGCCGAAACTACTCCTAACCCACCGGGACCGCTGTGAAAGTGCCCAGTCGCCCCAGGTTATCCACAGAACCATCTGATCCTGGATCTGGATCTAAGATCCAGAGAAGAATAGGAGCAGAAGCATGGAACAGCCTGTTCTCACGTGGCGCACGCCGCCCGAACTGTTGGACCCGATCCGCTCGTTCCTGGGGGCCATCGATCTTGACCCGTGCGGGCACCCGGCCAGCCTTGTCCGGGCCACACGGCAGATCCTCCCACCCGAAAGCGGCCTCGACGCGCAATGGGCGGGCCGGGTGTTCTGCAACCCGCCGTACAGCGATCCGAAACCGTGGGTGTCTAAGTGCGCGATCTTCGGGTTGGGCCCCGGCGAAGTGGTTGCTCTCCTGAAGCTCGATCCGTCGACGTCGTGGTGGCCGCCCTGCTGGTGGGGAAGCGTGGTGTTCTTGGCGAAGCGGGTGCGCTACGTCGGTCCCGAGGGCCAGGGCAACTCGGCAAACTTCCCGAGCGCGTTGGTGTACTGGGGGCGGAGGCACAGCGAGGTTCGTTCCCACCTGGCGCACCTTGGCCGAGTCGTGAGTCCTATACCGTTGAGGCGTGCATGACCTATCGCCGCCCTGATGGCCGCGTGCTGTTGCCGACCCGGATCAGGCGGCGGGCGGACGTGTTCGCCCGGGACCGTGGGATCTGCGCCGCCTGCGGGGTGGACTGCCCCGCCCTGCTTGATGCGTTTCGCGAGGCGCTGGCGGCCGGGTCCTCGTACTTGGACGACCGGGATGTTCGGGCACGTGCGAAGGCCCTCGGTTTCGACCCTGAGCGGTCGACCTGGTGGGAGGCCGACCACATTGTTCCGCTGGCCGAGGGTGGGGAGGACAGGCTCACCAACTTGAGAAGTTTATGTCTCCCGCATCATGCCGAAGCGACCGGGGATCTGCGCGGTCGGCTCGCCCGGCAGGCCCGCCACGATCGCGACCGGGCCGATACAATGCAGAGGGCCGTCCGCGTGACGATTGGGCGCTTGGCCGGTCGGTGGTGCCCGGGCACCGGCAAGGCGACCCGACGGCAACGCACCTTCGAGCAAACCCAAGATCGCGTCTGTCGCGTCTGTTGGGCCGTGGTGAAGGTCGACCGCGCACGCCGCGCCAGGCCGCATGCGCCGAAAGTTGTTGACGTGTCCGATACGGATGGCTATACCGAGAGCGTGGGACGCGAGACGTGAGGTTCGACGACACGAAGTCGAAGTGCCGCAAGTGCGGCGCCCCGATCCTGTGGGCGAAGGCCGTGGTGGAACGCGGCGAGCGGTGGGTACCCCTGGACCCTGAGCCTCGCAAGGACGGCGTGATGGCCGTCGCGAGCGCGGCTGGTGGACGGATCGCGCGCCTGTTTGACGGGTCGGGCCTCACGGTCGGGCTGCCGCGCCACAACCGGCACGAGTGCCGAAGGAGAGCCGCTTGAACCCCGCGCTTTCCGACCTCGAGATCCTCGGCGAGCACACCGGCCAGCGCTCCGACGGCGGGCGCGAGTGGTGGACCGGCGGGACGTGGCTACGCAAGGGCATGCGCGTCGTGGTGCTTACCGAGGAGGACGAGGTCCAAATACGGGACATGACCGCAGCCCTCCGATCGGTTCTACGGATAGCGGACGAGGACGACGACTCGGAACGTGCGATCCGCCGGATGGTCGAGCAGGCTAGGGCCGCGCTCGGCGAATGAAAACCAAAAGGAGGACACGATGCCCGAAAGCGTCCGACTGGTGCCCCCCCCGCTCGTTCCGACTTGGCTCCCCTGGGCGCTCGGCGAGGTCGGCGTGCGAGAGGTGGCCGGCGCGAAAGACGAGCCCCAGATCCGCCAGTACCACGCGGCGGCCGGCGGCCCGACGGCTGACGAGGTGCCGTGGTGTCTCACCGGAGACGCTGAGATTCTGACCGCGCAGGGCTGGGTACCGTTCGCGCGGTTGGAAGACGGAACGCAAGTCGCGCAGGTGGACCCGGGCACGCTGGTGGTCGGGTTGACGAATCCGCTCGCAGTCATTCGCAGGGACTACGAGGGGCCACTTCTCACGGTGGAACGGCGGAGCCTGCGATTGTCAATGGACCCACGACACCGCCTCTTTGGCGCATGGAAGCAGGTAGACCGCAGGGCGTTCGTCCAAACATGGCCAGACTGGGAGTTGTTTCCAGCCGGCGATTTGACAACCGGACAGGCGTCAGAGGTTAGCATCCCAGCCATCGGCGGGACCGCGCAGGGGCGGCCCGCGCCCTACTCCGACCGCGACCTGCGACTGTTCGCCGCATTCCTTGCAGACGGTTGCATACACCGAGGACGAATCGACGTGCAGGTGAGCCGCGACGACAAGATCGACATGCTCGCATCCTATGAACCAGCCCACCGCTACGACGCCCCGAGAGCCTACGGCCCGCGCTCACGCCGCCCGCTGACGACCTTTACCTTCGACGTGCCCTCGTGGTTTGACGCCGCTCAGCAGTCGTACAAGGTCCTCGATCCTGCGTTCGTGTGGTCGCTGGACCGTCGCCAAGCGCGCTTGCTGCTCGATGCCGTGCTGGCGTTCGACGGTACCATCGCCGGCTCGCCCGAGTTCGGGCAGAGGGTGCTCGGCCAGGCATCGAAGGAGCGCATCGACGCATTCCACCATCTCGCGGTCGTCGCTGGATATCCGAGCCTCACGAGGGAGCCGCGACGGCTTGGCGAGTTCGACTCCGAGGTCTTCACGCTCGGGTACTCACCGAGGCCCAGGCCCACACGCATCGTGGCCGATCAGGTGTCCACCGCATTTGCCAAGACGCGGCTGTATTGTGTGACGGTGTCCTCGGGATTGATCGTCGTGCGCCCCCCGTTCGGCCAAGCGGTCATCGTCGGCAATTGTAGCGCGTTCGTGAATTGGGTCATGGTGCAGGCGGGGAACCTCGGCACGGGAGCCAAGCGGGCGCGCTCCTGGCTCGCATGGGGGAAAGCGCTCGCGGAGCCGGTACTCGGCTGCGTGGTGGTGCTGTGGCGCGAGACACCCGAAAGCCCCAAGGGGCACGTGGGGTTCTTCGTCGCGGCCCGCAACGGCAAGGTGTTCGTGCTCGGCGGCAACCAGGGCAACGAGGTGAGCGTGCGCGCCTACCCGGCGTCCCGCGTGCTAGCGTACAGGTGGCCCAAACCATGAGCGTACTTCGACGCCGCGACGAACCTGTCACCGCCGAGGAAGCACACGCAAGCCTCACGCGGTTGGTCAACAGCCACTTCGGGAATCCGGGCGAGCACGCGCGCATGACCATCCCGGCCGACCCGCGCCGCGACGATGACTTGCTCCTGTCGCAGTTCATCGATGAAGCTGAGGCCGCCCGGAAGGCCGCCATAGCGCTGCAACTCGGTGCGAGCGAGGTGTGCAAGCAGGCGGATGCTGCTTTGGAGCATGGGTGGCCCAAGCCATGAGCGAGGCGCAGACTGCCGAGATATCGCGGACTGTGCGACTCCTCGTCGGGGCGTTGGTCGCCCGTGCCGGTGGAAAGCTCAGCGACGCCGAAGCCGCCCTCGTCCTCGCGGCCCGCGACGCACTTCGGGAAAGCCCAGACGCGGCGGACCTACAGGCGCCCGACGTTTGCGCCGCGCTGATCGCGGTGTTCCGCTCGCCCGACGGCCGGGCCGCAATCGCCGAGGCCGTGCGGCCGATGCTGGCCGATGAACTGCGCCGCGCGCTCGGGCACAAGCCATGAACCTCGACGGAATCGACGTATTCGAGTCGCCCTTTGTCGCCGACGCGCGCCGGATCGATGGCCAGGAAGATCAGACGATGGACGACTGGCTCGGCGAAGTCGACGGGCGGTGGATGCGGCTGTACCGCGACAAAAGCGACGGTGGCCGTCTCGCGCCTGCCCTGCTGTCGTTCGCCGTTGGAGACGACCGATCGGTCCACGGGCTCGGGCAGTCGGCGCTCGCAGCCATTCCCGCGCAGTGGCGACCGTGGCTGGTGCGTATCGAACTTAGCGACGTGCGGTCGGGCGATTCAGAGACTACGGTGCGGTTGTGGCTCGACCTGCCCATGCGCGCAGTCCCGGCTACTATTCGATGTGAACCATGAGCGCGATCCCGGAGGCCCATTTCGGCAGGGTCTCCAACCGCATGCGCCGCGAGGCGGCCCTTGGGGAGTTCGAGGGTCGGCTGGACCAGACGAGGCAGACCGACTACCTGAAGCGGTGTTCGAGGCGGGACTGGGAAACCGGCACCGCGCTGGTCTACACTCGGGACGTGAGACATCACACCTCGGGATGGTTCAAGAACCCCGACTACGAGCGATGTCTGCACCTGTCCATGCACCCGATCGGCGACATCGCGGTCGGGCCGGGCGTTCGGGAACTGGATGCGGACACCCGCGCCCGATGGCTTGAGGCGTTCTTCCGCGAGCACGTCCGCCTGGCGTGGAAGGAATCCGCCAAGACCGAACGCGGAAGGGAACTCGCGGTCCAGCACTGGCGGGTATTCTGCGACTCCACGTGGGCGCCCATCCTGCCCCGTGGCGAGGTCTACGGCACGGAGCTTACTGAGAAGGGGTGGAAGTCGTCTTCCGAACTGGGCATCGTGATCGAGAGCCCGCTGGTGCCGGGGTAGGGGCATGCCGGCCTGTAGCAAGTGGACGTGGAAGGAGGGCTGGTTCTGGGTCGAGGTGGGCGACGACCTCGGCGACGTGCCCACGGTTTCGCGGCCTGCCATGCCTGCCGACGTCGAGCCATCGGCCGCAGTCGTGTTGTACGACCCGAGCGGGCGACAGATCGCACTCATCCGCCCGGTTGGGTTCCGCCTACCCGGGGGAACCGATGCCAGCCGGTAGCCTCGCGTGTGCCGACTGCGGCGCCCCGACGCTGCGGGGGCTGCGTGATGACCTCCAGAATGCGCTTGACCGCCGTGGGGCCGAACTGCACGACGTTGGTGCGTGGCAACGATGGGCAACCGCCGCGTTGGACGCGGTGCGGAAGGCTGATGCCGGCCTGTAGCATCTGCGAGAACGCCTACGGCGGACAGTTCATCTGTGCCCCATGCGCCCAAGACCCCGCCAACGCAGGGTGGCACGAGGGCCGAGAGGTCACGGTCCCCCAAGTACACGGCGCCATGCCCTGGGGCCGACCGGCCCGCACAGGCCAGAACAAGACGGAGGCCGTGGTACACGCGGTGCAAGCACACCCCGGAGAGGCAGTCGCATCGCTCGCCGCTCGGCTCCACTGCTCCCCTACCCTGGTGCGCCGGGTGCGGGACCAGTACCTCGAGGTGCTGTACCCGGCCCGCCGCCGGCACCCTCCCATCGACGAACGCAGTCTCGTGTCCCTGGCCTGGCTGGAATGGCGGGTCACGAAGCATGCCGCCGGCCACATCCCAGAGGAACAGTTCCGGGACGGCCGGCCCCCGGACTGGTTTCACGACTGGGAACTTGGTTACGGCTCCGGGGCGGGGCCATCCCTGGGGCAGACGCTAGGCCGCCTACGCCTGCGGCAGCAGGACGGGGCCAACGGGGCTAGCCCTGCTACCCCACGGACCAGTTCGACGGCTCAGGGGGCACGGCAGGCCGCCCTACCCCCCCGCCCCGGCACCCCCAAAAACTCCAATAATTATCAGGCCCAAACAGGCAGCCCCCCGGG